>Ga0247611_10003206_pt1 | contig 24667 bp, 20 predicted proteins | sample 177DNAGHGhighgp2_FD_192422 | JGI IMG/M metagenome (GOLD analysis project Ga0247611, IMG submission 192422) | Sheep rumen microbial communities from Palmerston North, Manawatu-Wanganui, New Zealand - 1770 DNA GHGhigh gp2 | ecosystem: Host-associated > Mammals > Digestive system > Stomach > Rumen... | reverse complement strand
TAATGAAAAGCAATGGTTGGTTCCCAACAATGTTTGATGATTTCTTTAACACTGATTTCATGCCTCGTGCCAATAGTACAGCACCCGCAGTCAATGTCAAGGAGAGTGAGAAGGCCTACACGATGGAACTTGCAGCTCCAGGCATCAAGAAGGAATATTGCCGCGTAGGCATCAATGACGAGGGCAACCTCACCATCGCCATCGAGAACAAGGTAGAACACAAGAATGAGGACAAACATCATCACTATCTGCGCCGCGAGTTCAGTTACTCGAACTACGAGCAGAACTATACACTGCCTGATGATGTAGAACGTGACAAGATTTCTGCCAAGGTGGAGGACGGCATCCTGACCGTCACCATGCCGAAGACAGAGCCGAAGAAAAAGGTTACCAAGGCCATCGAAGTCTCGTAAGACTTATAATTTCTGATGAACCGCATAAACGGAAGTCCCGACCTGCAAATGATGCAAGCCGGGACTTCTTGACTTTATGTAGTATGGCATCTAAGCCACTAAGTGCATGATATGACGGGCTGATGTCACTTTCGCATCGTAGATGACAGTCAGTTCACGAGTACGTGGATTCCATTTCGTATTCATCACTCCCTTCATGTGTTCTGCCTTGGCCACTGCATGGTGGTGGGCTGCATGGCGGCTGACCCTAAAAGTGCAGACCTTCACATCAGGACGATAAACGTGCCTGTGTGCAGCGAAGCGAGAGGTACGCTTGTCGGCACGGTCGAAGTGAGGCACTTTCTTATCTTTGTTGATTACTACTACAACCTTGTCGTTCTTGCGGTTGTGGTTCTTCTTATTACCAGCCATAGCAGGCATTGCGGTTGTGACGGCCATTATCATGGCGGCTGCAATCACCTTATTCATCATCTTCATAATCAAATCTCCTATTCTTTAAATGTTAGACATTTGTTTCTAAATCACAATGCAAAGATAGGGCGATTCCGTGGGGTTTCAAAAAGATTATTCCTATTTGGAGGAGGGCGTTTCCCTAAAGTTGAGTGGGGAAAACCCCCAGATCCTATAGTTGTGCCTATGCTGCTATGCGGGTTAACACTTTAGTTTGGCGAATTATTTTCAACCAGTTAAGGTTACATATCCTCCAAAGACAGCGAACCGAGGTGAATAGTCAATTTTCGCAGTTCTGGTGTCTGGTTCAATACGTTATCCACCTTCTCACGGAACTCCTCCTCTTTATACTTGTAGCCCTGCTTTTTCAGCTCGTATATCCAAGCTTCCTTGGCGATGGGGTCAACAACTATCAGGTCAATCTCGTTTTCGCCTCGTCTGTCCCACCACTTGCCGACGATATAGCGGCCTTGCTCTTGGAACTTCTGAACGAACCAGCGTTCCATCATGAAGCCTGACACGCTGCTGTAGTCTCTCTGTATGATGTCACCCAGAGCCTTCAGCGCTCTGTTCTCCACCAGTGCCTGATACTTGTAGAAGAAGCGGAACCAGAATATCAGGAAGCAGTCATTGAGTTGGTATCTCACCTTTTTACTGTTCTCCTTGGCATAGATGGGAAGCGACTTGGTGATGATCTTGTAGTAGTCCTCCAACTTCACCAGATACGACCCAATGTTATTGTTGCCCAACTCGTTCTCTATCTCACTGCGGGTCTTCAACCCACTGGCAATACAGGTCAGGATAGAGAAGTAGGTCACATAATCGGTGCCGAACTCCTCTATCAGGATGTTCTTCCCTTCATTGATAAACGGCGAGTTTTCCTCTGTCAGTGCGGCCAACATCTCGTCACGGTGCGTCTTACCCTTGTCGAGCAGCAGCGATACATACCAAGGCACTCCTCCCGTTATGCTGTAGAGTGCCAGCAAGTCTTCTGGGGTGTAGTTGGGATTGAAGTCAGCAAGTATCTGCTTCAACACGTCTGTCGTAAATGGCTGAAGTGTCATCTTCTCGTTGGCACGACCAAAGAGCGGTTCCTCGTAATCCTCAAAAATCTTCTTCATCAGTGTGAATACCGAGCCACTGATGATGAGGTTCAGGTGGCTCCTGCCCTTATGCAAGCACCTGTCGTTCGTTTTCCCTATCATAGAATTCCATATCTTAAAATAGTATTCACTATTACTGTAACCGTCATTACTTTTGCTAAGGTACAAAATTATTTATACCAACAAGCAAAATGGGATAAAAACTTTCATTTGTGTCTGTTGGAAAAGCCGAGCGCGTTTGCCCCCCGAGGGCAAGCGACGTTGACCCTCACAGACAAAATAAGAATGACCCTCTGCGGCAAAATAAGATTGAGAGGGTGGTCAAAATAGGCACATTCTCATATTCCCCTGACTATCAATAGAGTTATCGATATCTGGAGATACTATCGAAGCCTGATTCTCCAATTCGCCAATTGCGATTGGCGAATTGGGTTCTATGACATTCCATGTCTCATAAAACAAGCGCATGTTTTTGAGGCTGGATACGCCGAAGCCCCTTAAACCGGGCAGTTACTGACGCAAACGGAGACTAATAGTTTCAATTGCACCAGATCCCCATTTTTGGTTGCGTGTATTCTCGGAAATATATCTTTCTACACCATAATACAGGGCCAGCTATTCCTGATTAACCCCTTTGACAGCCCGTGCCTGACTTTGCAGGATGGCCGTCTTGATGGTCTGCACAGTGACTCTAAGTTCCGATGTCATTTGTATCTCTTTGTTACTCATATATTATATAACGTATTATAATGTTACTTTATTTTTCTACGTTGTAGGAACATCCTCCGCTGCCATCATGGGCTCTTCCTCCGGGATCTCATACCGCTTGACACTATGGTCTTGCAGGAAAATCCTGTTGAGGGTATATGCCAGCGACTCTAATGTCTTTTCCCGCACCTTCGGTTTCAGCTCACATTCCCAAATGGTGATAGAGTGCCAGCCCATTGCGGCGAGTTCGTGTTGAACCTTCAAATCCCGTTCCTTGTTCCGCTTTACTTTGCTGACCCAAAACTCTGTATTGGTTTTCGGTATAGTGTAATAGCGACAGCCTTCATGCCCATGCCAAAAGCAGCCATTCACAAAGATGCAAGTTCTGTACTTCCGCATCACGATGTCGGGTTTCCCTGGCAGTCGTGGATGGTTTAGCCGGTAGCGGAACCCGTGCCCCCATAAGTAGCGACGCACTACCATTTCAGGCTTCGTGTCCTTCGACTTGATAGCCGCCATATTAGCGTGGCGTTGTATTGGTGTGAGTTTGCCAGTCATATAGAAAATGAACTATATTTGATATTTCATCAGTTGCTCTCCCGTGACAACAATCGGAGCACCTTCCTGATATTCGTTGTCCGTGTCCAAACGATATTCGGTCAGTATCTTTGCCAAATTGATGTCCGGATTGATAGAAACTTCTTCGTCAAACACAAAACAGAAGTAGTTGCCTTGTGGGTTCGGGTAGAGGGCCTGACGCATACGTTCTTCTGACATTACCGCGTGGTGGTGTACGTGGAATATGCGGTATTCGTTCTTGTAGTCTTCGCCAAGCTGATAGAGAATGACAAACTTGATGCCACCTTGTTCCAGCTGGCTGCGCTTCATCGTACCTGCACGCTTCAGTCCTTTGGTGAATATCCTCACGTTGTACAGGTTCGTACCCTTGTCGTTGGCACCCAATATCCAGTTTAATTGAGCCTCGTCCTTGTAGCACCCAATAAGGAAATTGTCTTTCAAGTAGCGTCGTACATAATGCAAGGTGAGGAGCGAAGCCGGGACAGGAGTGCTCTTTGCCTCTTGCTCCACTTTTGGCAGAAGCGTTTCAGGACTGACCCCGATGGGACATTCCGCCATATAGAAGTAAGGAGCCAGCAGAGAAAGCGTCCGCTCGTTTTCGTCGGTAAAGCGTTCGCCGTTGTCCAAAGCGACAGAATAGTAGCTCTGACTACCTGTGTCGCCATAAGGGGTATATACTTTGCCCAGCAGTTGCTGGAAGTTCTGCTGCATAAACTGTTCCGCATTGACCCCTTCACGGGCAGTGATAGCGTAGAACGAATAACTGCCGTTCAGTTCTTCCTGTATGTTTTTGCGGAACAACTCCCTGACCTGCACCTTCCATGATGCCTTGGAGAAGGCATTGTTGCGGGCATAGAGTGAAAGAACGTAGAGGAAATTCACATCGTAGTGAGTGATTATCAGTGTGTCTCTGTCAAACAGGCGGTTCTCAAACTGGCGGGCGTTGAATACTGTCTCACGTTTCTTCAGATTATCGTTTTCAAAGCTCAGATTCTTGTCAACGAAAGCAGATATAAAGAAATTGGGGATGATGTTATAGCCTTCTGTCACCTCGTCGCGCAGCCAGATGTTCTTGGGATTATCCTTCTGTTTCTTCGTTTCATCGCCTGAGAGGAAAAGGTCAAGGTTCCACTGAATCACGTTTCTGGCATAGGTGTACTGTTTATACACAGATTCGTCGCCCACCGATGAGCCTATCTTATAGTATTTCGAATCGCCAATATAATATATCTCCTTTTGCGTCTGCTTCTGCATGGCATCGGGGTACACCAGGTCGGCAAAGGTGTACATGTGGTCCACACGCTTGCCGTCTTTCTGTTCCTTAAGTCCCGATGGAATATCCTTGCTCCCCACCAGTTCGTCGATGATGGCCTCAAAGACGATGTTGAAGTTCTGCGCCAGCAGGTATTCTTTCTGGTCATCACGCACATTGATGGCGTGCGACTTGTCGAAGAAAGCGTAGCAGAGTTCCCATAGGCGCAATGCCTTGTCGGAGAAATATTTGTATCGTATCTGCCGCATACGCACTCGTCCATATCCGTCAAGGTAATGCCTGAACTTTGAACCCGTTATCAGTTCGAATCCCATGTTGATATTCACGCAGAATCCGTAGTGGCTTGAAATGTAGTTCAGTATAGAGAAGTAGATGATGAACAGTTCCTCGTCGAAGTTGACTTGCTTTTTCTTGTTGACAGGTCGCAGATAGACGGGTACGCCGTCCTGCACGATGGCATGCGAGTGGGCGATGGTGCGCCTCCAGTTGATTTTGTTATAGCCTGAGTGAATGCTTTTCAGCACAAACAGCACGTAGTCCTGGTTTTCACGGTTGAAACGTATCAGTTCCAGAATGATGTCCAGCAACGTGTCGCTCAGCCGTTGTCGTCGGTTGCCTATCTGAGCGATGTTACGTTCCAGCAGGATGTTTTGGTCGGGGTGGGTCTCACGGTAAATCATCAGTGCGCGGTACACCCATACTGCCAGTTCGCATACAAAACCGCGCTGCGTAGCATTCATCTTGCCGTCCTTCTCGCTCACGCAGATGATGTCCTCTGGCTTCTCGCCAAACACCCTGTCGTCGTCAACGCCCTCCCTTCCCTTTTCCTCCAGCACCACCTTGGGCAGGAAGAAAATGTAGTCTTTCAGCATGGGAGAATAGACATGACCGACATAGTTGTAACACACGAAACCGTCGCTCGGGCGCCGATGATACTCTATCAGTCCGTCCGTCACCTGCTCACGTTCCAGCACAGCAGGGTCGTAGTAATATCCTTCTATCAGGACCTTCATGCTTCGTCAGGCTTGGTTCTCTATCCTAATATTCCATCCAGCATTGTTCACGGCATCCATAAACTTGCCTATGTTTCCTATGCCGAACTGTGTAGAAAGGTATATCTTCTCGCCATTAGAGAGTTCAAACTCCGTTGCTCTCTTGTTGTTGTCGGTGGAGTCTTTGGTGCGAACATTGAATTCCGCTTCGGTCTCTACCAGGTGGCGCACATGGTCCTTCAGCCCAAGTTCATTCCATGCCTGTGCTATTGTCTGTGCGTCTGCATCAGGGTGGGCCTCAATGTATAGTCTGAACGCCTCACGGGTCATTTGGGCTTTGTTCAGGTTGTCTGTGCCGTTCACGCGGTATCTCGACTTATCCCGCTGACGCTTTGTATTGGGTGTGATGTCGGATACCGCTGCCGTGCCATCGTCGGAAGTCTCAAAAGGATATACCTCCAAATCCTGTAGGAATTTGATGACCACGTTGGTGTCAACCGTTCCGTCGTGGTGGAAGAACTTACGGAAAGGCAGCAGTTCTCCATCGCTGTCCTTGAATGCTTTGTGGTTTGTCTCGTTGTCCTTGAAGACATCGTTCCACAGATAGAAGATGACCTTGCTCACGAATGTCTCTACGGAGATTCTTCCGCCTTTGGCTTTGGCAAAGAAGTAGCCTAATTTCTTGTCTTCCGAGTGGGTGGTACTCTCTATGATAGCGTTGATTGCCTCCAAGAAGCTCCACCAGTCGTATTGGTCATTGTCAATCTCAATGACGTAGTTCTTCTTTGCGTCAGCAATAGGCATGTACACCCAGTCCCAACGGCGCTTGAAAGCGGAGTCGATGGGGAAAAGGCTTTGGTCGCTGGTATTCATCGTGGCCCAGATGTGCAGGTTCTTGGGCAGGCGTAGCTTGCCGTCCTTGATGCCGTCTTTGTTAGTCAACACAGGCTTTCCCTTCTCGTCATTCCCATTCAGGTATTTGGCAATGTCTTTGTCTGCCATGATAGGGTATTCCGATGCCCCGTCGTCGTCTCTGTCAAGCAGTTGGAACAGGTCACCGAATATCTGTGCGCAGTTGCCTCGGTTGATTTCCTCGATGACAAGGAACACTTTGTCGTCTGGATTGTTCCACGCTGCCACGTAGGCTTGCAGGAAGGCTTGTGGGATGAACGAATAGGTGATGCAATCTTCATACACATCTTCTTTGTTCGTATCTTTAACTATGTCACCAGCCACATTGCGGACAGCCCTCTTTGTCGTGGTAGGTTTGTATGCCCCCACAAATGTCGAGTAGTCGCTGTCAGGATGGAAGGTTGTGCGGAACACCAGATTCTTTTCGTTTGCCGCCTTTACATCTGCATCATCCTTTATCTTATGACTTTTTCCTGTTCCAGGGGCACCATAGAAGATTTGCTGGAGATTTTTCTTTGTCTTATCCTTATCAGTATCATAATCTACTCTTCTTGCAGAGTTTTCGATAACCATCTTGGCCATTACGGTCAGTGTAGAAGTATATCCATACTCGAATTTGTCTATTGCTGTTTTACCACATAAGACATCTCTGGCGGTATTGGCATTGGAATCCGGATTTTCTGTAAAGTAGTGCACATACTCACCTAACAAAGCTTTAGAAATTGTTCGCAGGCCGACTGAACCCCTACTTTCAGACTTTACAAGATAACATAATCTGTCTTCATCAACAATCGTTACCTGACCATTGTCCGAGACATCGCCAATTCGAAGTATATTCTCTATATTCATAATCAATATGTATATTTAATTCTGATGTTTTTACATAAGATTGAAGAATCATATACATGACTCCAACCGCCATCGGCATCACGTTCACAATGCTCACAATTTGCGTTCCACTTCCTATCGAAGAAAAACAAATGTACATTTATCGGAATAACACCATCCAAATCCAAACCGAACCAAAAACCATCTTCATCTCGGAGGGAATGGGAACTTACCCCACTATCCTTTGCAGGATAGTACTTCACTTTTGAAAAGTACTTCCCGTAATAAGAGATATCCATTTGAATGTATGTAACTTCTTTATACTTCTTCTGGGCCATATCCAAAATTATCTTTGAAAAATACATTCGTAATGATACTCCAGAAACTCACGACTGGGCAAATATTCTGTTGGCATAGTTAACTTTTTCCCAATAATAAGGCCAAAGTGTTTGTCGTAATACTCCTTTGTTTCCTTTTCTCGCAAGGCAGAGGAGAAACAGACCGTATAGTCGCTTGGAGAGAAAGAAATGAGACCTTCATCGAAAGCCTTATCATATAAAGCCGACAGACAAATGCCATTGCTGGGATTTAGACGATCTTGCTTGTGTTTCTTGTCTTCCCAGGGGATGATGTGGCTGGCAATGAGTAATTGCGGTATATCTATGCCTGTCAGTGCACAACGGCTGCCGTAATTAGCGAGTATCATACGGCGAAAATAGTCCTGTCCTTTCCTGCGTTTTGTGACAGCGAAAACATCTTCTCCTTCTTTTGTAAGGTCAAAATGGGTAATGAGTTTCTTAGAGATGGTTCTTGGATTTGATTCCTGAGCAACTATTATATCGGCGGCCTTTATTTCTTGTTCATATAAAGCATACTTCTTCAGACTCTTCAGGGCAGCAGAACAAAAATTCTTCAATGGATAGCTTCTTTGTCCAGGGTTACCATAATCAAAGATGTTTTGCTGGTTATTTTTCATCTTTTTTACCTCGTCATTCACAAAACGCAGTACTTCCTCTATGGTGGCTGCATTTGGAATGTCAAAGAGAGAATGCCCATGGAGGTCGATTGTATTTTGATGCGCCAGCACCTCGTCCAGAATCATTATCGCCTGAGCGTAACTGGTAGCCTTTCGAGAGTTTTCAGGTGATAATCGTGTATTAAATTCTATAAAGCCCTGCCTATCCATAATTCGCTTCTCGTTTTACTAATTTATGATGTATTCTCAAATTAGCCACTAACTTTTCCGAGTTACCCATTAAGTGTAATAGAGTTATCCACTAACTCAAATGAGAGCCATAAACATTTGACTTTTCATTCCACTCGCTCAATATATATTGTCCTATTTTGATTCCGTTTTATCTGCAGATTCTGAGGAAACCTTAAATCCAAAGAATGTGTTAGAAGTTCATAGCCTGTTCGTTTAGTTTCTACTGTATATTTCAGAGGAAATCTATACAAGTGCTCCTTTGCATATAATTCTCTTATTTGAGGCACATCATCATACGACAACACCCAACGGAAATCAGCTTCCTGTTGGAGGTAATTTGCTAATTGTACGTGGTCTTCATCCGTATAATGGTTCATATACAAACACTTTCCTTTGGCATAATAAGGTGGATCCAAATAGACAAAAACATTATTGTCTAATGTCCTTAAAAAATCCAATGCATCCATATTGGTAACCTGAATATGTGCACTTCGTTCTGAAACAGCCCGTAAACGCTGTAACAATTCCTTCTTGTTAAAACGACAATCTATCTTATATCTTGCCAATTTTTGTCTTTCTTCCGTTGCGCCACCTATTGCGCCACCAGTTATTACACCAGAACGATTTGTTCTTGACAAGAAAAAGACAGCAACACCTAATTCAAAAGAAGGTTCCACGGATGTTTTTAAAATTGTTCTTTGCCGATGCCACTCCGTTATTGTTACGGGAATATTTTTAATAGTTTGAATAAAATGCTCAGAGTCATTTATCAGAGAATCCCAAAATGAGAAAATACCAATATTTGCATCATTAATAATAATATCACTTACTACGTTCTGCGTTAAAAGATTTATTGCAGCACCAGCACCTCCCGCATAAGGTTCTGCATAGACAATGTCCTGCAATCCATTTTCTCGAAACAGATTGACAAAGAAGTTTGTCATTAATGCCTTCCCTCCTGGGTACCTTAAAGGACTACTATACATTTGTTCTCTCCTTTATGTCTAACAGAATCTCAAACAATGGAAATAAAAAATCCCAAAAACGATTTAAGAATTGTTTTTCCAAATACGCAGTATCTTTACTATGTTGATAGCCATTAAGCACATCTAGGCTAAATTCATTTTCACTATTTGTCAATCTGACAATAATGGAATTTGCTTTTGGCTTTTTGGCTTTTAGTTTTTCTGCAACGAAATCTAATCTATGATGCAGTGTTATATCTTTTATGTTTTTTTGTTTTAAAGCTTGTAATTCATTAACAAGATTTTCGGTTTGCAGCCAATTCAACACTGCCAAATCTAAAAAGATTCTAATGGATGCAGCTGCAGCATTTTTATACTTGTTCACTGATAATTCTTTCAGTTCATTAAAAATTCCTTGTATCCTATAGTCCGATGTGTTGACAGTGTATATAGGCAAAACCAGTTTTGAACGATTTGGATCTCCTTTTAAAAATGGTTTCTCCTTATTGTTTTTTTCATTATCAGCTACTTCTTCCTGCTTCTCACTTGTCTCAAATTCCTGCTCTTTACCTGTAGCATAAGGTTCATCCACAGATAAATCAACAGAAGGAAGTGCTTTCAATATTTCATCTATCTTTGTTGTAATTGTACGAGTATCAATTTGTATTGTCGGATTCTCATCCACAATATTTTTAATCAATTCAGCATAAGCTTTAAGAAACCCGCTGCGATTCCTTAATTTAACCTCAAGTCCATCAAATTCGACTCCCCATTGTTCTCTAACTTGTTTATTAATGAAGAAACGTTCAATGATGGTAACGGGAAACTTATATGATGTAGCTTCTTTGTATTGCTTGTCATTTAATAGACCTTTAATTTCTGGCGATTTTATCAAATCGACAAACCGCAAATTACGAATGGCATTTTCCAATTCTCCTTGAGTCATTGCGGATTTGGCAATAAGCAGTTCTATATTATTACCATATTTTTTATATAAAGTTTCTATCCAACGTTGTTGCTGAATTCGAGACCAAGGACGTTGTAATGTTGAAACGCTATTCCTTTGGTTTATATACCATTCGGCATCTTCTAAAGATGGAGCAACGTTTACTTTTATCTTATCGATTGGCGTTCTTCCTTTTGCAAGATTTCTGACATAAGCCCTAATGCTTTTAGGAGCCTTGTTAGGGTCATTTAGCAGTTTGAGTGCTAATACACGACGATTGCCCTCTGCTACATAGAATTTCTGAGACTCAGGGTCTTTCCATACAATGATAGGATCAGCTGGCACATATTCTTCGGCTATAGACTTAAGCAAATCGAAAAAATGTTTTTTTTCATTATCGTCTGTAATAAAATCTTCAGTAAAGTCTGCCAAAGTTATATGTTTCTCCTCCGGGTTAAGACGAGGATTCTCATTCCACAGTCTCAGTTGTTCTATTGAGCGTGGAGTCTTCTTTTCTAACCAATCGTATTTTTCAGTCATGATATAACACGTTATAAACAATTCAATATAAACCCCTTCAACGGCTCCAGATACTCTGCATCCAGATTCCAATGCTGGGTGTTCTCGTAGTTTCGTTTTGCATCTTTTACCAGTTCCTTCTGGGCCTTTGACTTACCCAACAAGGTTTCAAGATAGGCGTATATCTTGGTCTTCTTGGCAGGAATGGTCAACGTGGGAGGAGTCTTTGTGGGGATTCGCACCTTTTCAAGTTCTCCTTCGTATGTCTGCCAGCAATCCATGACAGGCTGGTTGTTGGGATTGATGATGTTTTCCAACAAGTCCTCCAATGCGCCAGCATCTTTGTCATTGGGTAGTAAGAATAGTTCAAACTCCACACCAAATTCTTCTTTGATGGCAAGCAGTTCGGCACGACGTGCTTCTATATCCTCGTCAGCATCAAAGATGACGAGGTTGATGCCACCAAGGTCTGTGTTCTGGCGCATGGCCCCTATAGCATCTTCAGACTTCAACTTCTGATAGCCACCTGTCTTGCTGCCTTTACCTGGATGGGTGATGCTGCCTTTAGGAGCTTTCTCTCCGAAAATATGGTGATAGTAATCCTCGAAGAACTTTTTGTCGGCATCACCCTCAACTATGATCTGAAACCTTTTCATCATACCAGCCCTCTAAGTTCAACATCATTTTCGCACGCTCCGCTTAGGCCATCAAAAGTGTATTTATAGGCTTGATGTCCTTTTATTGGAGTATTAGCGAGTGTATATAACCGCATCTCTTGTTGATATTCTGGATGTTCTTCCAGCATTTCATTTAAGTGGCTTAGCGTTTCCTTACTATGGGTAGTGACGTATATTTGCTTATCTGTTGCGTGGGCCAATGCAAACAGGGACTGCCACAACTTCCCGTAGATAGAATAATGCAGACCATTATCGATTTCGTCAATAAGGAGAATGTCAATGAGTGGGTTAGCTGCAGCTGCCACAATATTCAGATAGCGGCGAAGTCCATCCCCCATCATGCTAAGAGACAGCATCTGGGTCTTGCCTTCGAATCCGACGTATATGTCGTCCGTCAGAATCTCTATACCAGTTATATGAGAATCAAATAATTTCAGCAGAGCTAAAATTGCATCTTTCCGGTTCCGTTTAAACAATTCGGCCAGGTCATTAGCGAGGTTACTCGTCATCAGATCAGATGGGGTCAGCCATGCTCTTTTGCTCTCCAAATAGCCGTCTGCCACTTTCCTATTAACTACCAAACCCTGCGAATTCACACGCAACCAGCTCTGATAGCCCTGGTTTGATGCTCCACGAGAAACATCGAAATTCATTTCCAGTGTATTGACATACTTGACTGTTCCCATCTGCTGTGGTTCATTCTGGGGGTCTGCCAGTTCATCAAACACATAAGACAATGCCAACTTTAAATGGCGGGAGTTACCATCAGTCTGTTCTGCCATCACTTCTGGTAAGGCAGAGACATCCAAGTTCTTAAAGAAATACTGAATATCTATGAACTTACTAAATGGCTTACGGGCACGCACGGCATTAATAGCCTGAGGAATGTCTGGATTAGACATCGCCATCAACATCGCTATTGCTTCAAGCACTGTTGTCTTTCCAGAATTGTTCTGCCCAAGGAACACATTAACACGGGAAAAGTCATCTATCTTCAGATGGTCAATACCTCTAAAGTTCTTTATTTCAATATTTTTGAATCCGTCCATAATATTATGGTTCTTTTGATTTGACTACTTGTTTGTGCAGATCAGTGTCCGGACATCGACATCTAAAACATCTGCAATCTCTGTTAATTGTGGCAGTGATGGTTGATGCATATTGGTACACCACTTACTCACGGTAACGGCAGAAACGCCCAACTGCCCTGCCAACCATTTACTCGTCTTCCGGTTCTCAACAAGAACTACTTTGATTCTATTAAGAGGTCTTTCGCTCATCTTTATTTAATTAAAATCGAGTACAAATATAATAAATTTCAGTGTCTTCGCCAAAGAATAATCAAGAAAAGCGGTTTTGAACGGTTGTAAATTAAGCTTTTTGCACAAATGCAATATTATTGGCGCATGAAATAGCTGATAGTGAATACTGGAAAGTACATGTTGGGCATGGCAGTTACCTGTACTCAATGAATAGCATCCCTCTTCTGAACTGTCAATGTTTAAAAGAGTTTCATAAACTGTCTGCTTAGTTAATCAGAAATATCTTTACATCGTCTTTTCGTAATCTGGAAAAGAGTGTTGCCAAAAAACATCTGTTTTCGGAGTTTCCTGATGCCGCCTCCAGCCACCCTTGAAGTGCCAACCATGTTCAGGATAGCCCAAAACTGGCCCGCTTTATACTTCCAAGATTTTTTCTTTCGCCTCAAACACTTACTGGCAAACGAGCCTGAATCTCTGATCTTGACTCCAAAAACGAATGACCTTAGCCCTTAAAATAAACGATTTCATCGTGAAAAATGAAAGACTTTAGCATCCAAAGTGAATGACTTTAGACCCTAAAACGAGCGACTTTAGACCGAAAAGTGGCAGAGTTTTGCGAAGAAGGTGACAGGTCTTTCTATATTCACGATTACCTTTGCGTTTTCACCATGAAAAGGTTGGGTATAAGAATGCGAAATACTCGCAAAATGAAGACCGTTGATTTTTATTTTTTGAAAACGTCCAAAATACTGCCAAAAATTCGAAGTTTTCTTGACAAAATAGAGCCCGTGCATTTATATTTTCTTGACCACGCGGCAAGGGTTTCCCACGCCGACGGTGTTCGACGGGATATCCTTCACCACCACCGAGCCGGCTCCGATGGTTACATTGTCGCCGATGGTGACTCCAGGAAGGATGGTCACACTGCCGCCAATCCAAACATTGTGGCCGATGGTGACGGGCTTCGCCCATTCTTCACGGGAATTGCGCTCCACGGGGTCGGTACTATGACAGGCTGTGTAGATGCTGACATTAGGGCCTATAAAACAGTCATCGCCAATGGTGACACAGGCTTCATCGAGGACGGTGAAGTTGAAATTCGCAAAGAAGCGCTTACCGATTCTTATCTGTTTGCCATAGTCGCAGCGGAATGGCTGATTGATGATCAAGTCGTCGTCTGCCACATGGCCCAACAAGTCCTTCAGGATTTCCTTCATCCGCCGGGTTTCAGACGGACGCAGGGTATTGTATTCATAAAGAACCTCTCTTGTCGCCATCAGTTCTTCTATCAGTTCTGGGTCAACGGCAGAATAAACTTCGCCCGCCAGCATCTTCTCTTTCTCTGTCATATACGCTCAATCTGTTACTACTTCATCGATTCAGGTTACATGGATGGTATTTCAATATTACATCATGGCTGTCAGGAAGTTCTCGTAGCCGAGCTTCTCGAAGCACCCCTGGCGGTTCAGTTTCAGATTCTCACTACTCATGATGTTCTTTTTTTTCGTATGCGTCACAAAAGTAAACATTCCCCCATAAACAATAATAAGTCCAACAAAGTTTTAATATATTTTAATAAGACAATCGCATACGATTAACATCAGTTTTGTTACCTTTGCCTCGTCATACAAAAAACACATCATGTCATATTGATAAAGAGATGAAAAGAATTCAGATCAGGTTAACCTCGGTCATCCTTGTACTCTGTGTCACGAGTTTATTCTTCAGTTCCTGCAGCAGCTGTAGCAACAATGGTTCTGCTCCTGGCTACACCTATGTGTCTGGCGTCTTAGACGGCTCCCTCATACCCGACTCCGCTCCCGAGAGGGTGCTGAAGGCAATAGAACAGGCAGAACGCTTCCATTGTTATGAAATCATGAGCGACACCGCCCATGCGCTGTGCGTAGAAGCCATTGGTGAGGTTGACACAACGCCGACTGAAGGCTACGGCATCGTCGTGGAGAAGGGTGCGGCATCGACCACGTTTCCCAACCTGCGCAATTCGCGTACCCCCACTGCCCGATATGACGGAAAGAACAACGAGCTATGGCTCGCATGCAGTGTCATGGAAGGCACCGGTGTCCAGGTTGAGCGACTCTACCTGATCCGTTTCGACGACAACGACAAGGCACACATAGCCTACACCGTTGACCCCTACGACCTACAGCAGCAGCTATGCCAGCGTCTGGGATATATCATTGACGGAAACAAGATTACACTTTGCGACAGCAAGAACCCAGCCATTGCCCGGTCCACCAACACCATGACCGACATGGGAGATATTGACAACGAGCACCCTCTTTGGATAGGCGAACAGATACAGTATCACCTTAGCGGCAATGTGCCCAGCCTGCTCATCACACCGGGATTGAAGTTCACGTCGAGCCCTATGCTCATCTACGACGACATGCCCACGCTAATAGCCCCGCTCACCATCACAGAAACCGGCAACGTGAGCATTGGCGACCTGCATGAATACAAAGAGTAGAGAAAACTTTTTGAGAAACAGTTACAAGATGAAAAAAATCTGCCACTACATATCCGAATACATGGGTGTGCTGGTACTTGCCGCAGCCTTGCTGTCATTGTTTTTCCCCAGCATGTTTCAAGGAATACGCCCAACGCTCATCAACTACCTGTTGGGAGCAGTGATGTTTGGCATGGGACTGACCCTCAACCTGCAGGACTTCAAGATTGTGTTCCGCCAGCCCAAGGATGTGATCATCGGTTGCCTGTCGCAGTTCACCATCATGCCCCTGCTGGCCTACGGCTTAGTCAGTATCTTCAGACTTGACGAAGCACTGGCTCTGGGTGTGATACTGGTGGGGTGCTGTCCTGGCGGCACAGCCTCCAACGTCATCACCTACCTGGCCAAAGGCGACCTGGCCTTGTCCGTCGGGATGACAGGAGTCTCCACCCTGCTGGCTCCCGTGCTGACCCCACTGCTGACGTGGGCGTTGGCCGGTAAAAGTGTCAACGTAGATGTGGCCAGCATGTTTCTGAGCATACTCTGGGTGGTCATACTCCCTATCGTTGCCGGACTGTTGGTCAAGTGGCTATGGCCAAGGTTCACGGAGAAGGCCACCGACTACCTGCCAGCCTTCTCGTCGGTGTCCATTGCGCTCATCGTCACCATCGTCATCTCTGCCAATGCCAGCAAGCTGCTGGCGGGCGGCCTCACCATCATTCTGGTTGTCATACTTCATAACGTCTGCGGCCTGGGCCTTGGTTTCCTCATCGGCCACCTGCTCCGACTGCCGGAACCCAAGAAGAGAGCCATCTCCATCGAGGTGGGAATGCAGAACTCAGGACTGGCAAGCAGTCTGGCAACCATCCATTTTGCCACCCTTCCCCTGGCCACCATACCCGGTGCCCTGTTCAGTGTTTGGCACAATCTGTCAGGGGCAACAGTGGCATATTTTTATAAAAAAGTCAGAGGCGATACCAACATATCCATAGTAACGGTTGGAGAAGATTAAAGATTTCTATTCATAAACAGATTGGCACCTCATCACACTTCAGACCGGTTTGCTCAAAGACGTTTGAGCAAATCGGTCTCTACTATTCTCAGTTCTACTTTTCCGTTGCCAGACTTCAGACGGTCGAACTCACCGGCATTTCCTCCAGCCAGCTCCTTCACGTCGCCAAAGGCATTGCTGTCTTGCACTGGTGCCAGCATGCGGATGGTCAGTGTGTTACTCTTCACGGGCTGTTCTATTTTCAGATGCACATAGCCCAGCGTGGCGTATGTCAAGCCCTCCCACACCTTCTTCTTTCCTGCATATACAGCAATGGGGTAACACTTGTTACGCCAGCCTGTAAGTTTCAACGTAATCTCATCGACAGCAACCTTTTCTGCCAGCTGATAGGTAATCCAGGCATGCTCTGCCTGCCCGTCGCTTCTCCACTCCGACAGCTCATTGTCATCGATGCTCTTCCGAGCATCGGCCTCGTTGCTGCCAGCTTTGACGGCCTTGACTTCAACGGTACGCATCTTATCCGTATAGGATGGTGTGTCCGGTGTCTCGCCACGCGAGAGGTTCAGGGGCAACGTCAGGGCAGGAAGTGCTCCCGATGGCTTCTGCGTTGTCATGGTGACGGTGACTGGCCGTAAGCCTTCAGCAGCACAGGTCAGATGGATGTCACCCGGGTTCACCGTGCTGCGCACCAGCACCCTGTTGACACCACCTTCTACGGGCAGCGACTGTGACAGAATATAATTGGTGGACTGCGAAACCGTTGATGGGCCGTCCAGCAGACTGTCGTCTCTCTTCCTTACAGTATCATGAGTAGCCTTCTTATCCTGAACGGCAATGCCGCCGCGCCACTCTCCCTCACCCCACAGGTTGAAGTGCACCAGACGGTTGTCCAACGGACAACGGCGTCCTTTCCTATCGACAACTTCCACCTGTACGATGGCCATGTCTGCACCATCGGCCTGGAAGCCTTCCGGATTCTCCATGACACAGACCTCCAGATGGTCGGCCTTGCCGACGGTCTCCACGGTGTGACGGCTCAGTTCCCGACCGTCGGCAGCATAGCTGACAGCCTCCAGTCGTCCGGGCTCATAGCGCAGGCTGTCAAAGGTGAAGAGATACTGATGGCTGCGCCGGCCAAATCCCAGGCTGCGCCCGTTGAGCAACAGCTCTACCCTATCGCCTGTTGACACCACATATTTTTTCAGACAACAAGAGTCGGCAACCAAGTGTTGATGGTCGCTTTTGGCAGATTCATAGTTCCAGTGTCCCACGATGTGTGTGCGATGGCGTTCAGGTGTCACCCAACCGTCCCACATCACCTGGTGGGCGAAGAACGACTCCTTAGGGATACGCATAGCATCGGTGACACCACTGGTGCGATAGTTGGCTTCCCCACGGAAGTGAGTGTTGGTGTCGGAAAAGACAATTTTCACGCCGCCGTTGTTGACACGCCGTCCAGTACCGGGACGCTCCAGGAAGTAGTCATACCAGCGCACGACCATCTCACGTGCCATCTCGTCCATGTTGTGATTATACTCTCGGGCAGGTTTCCCTCGGTAGAGCGGTCCGTCACCCTCCTGATGATAGGGATAGCTCCAGTTGTCCCAGTATTTGCGCAGGCCCTCATCACGGCAGTACTCCATCTGCCACATAGGATGCTTGCCCGACTTATTCACATAGAGCATCTCGCCCCCATACTCCGCCTCGTCGATATCGAGCATCTCACGACTGCCGATGGCACGTCCGCCAAAGGGGTCATACTGGTCGCGCACGGCTTTCAGTTCCACCATGTGTTCACGAGAAATGCTCTCGTTGCCACCCTCATAGAAGAGAATGCTGGGGTTGTTGCGGTTGTAGATGATGGCATCGCGCATGAGTTCCACACGCTGTTCCCACCGGCGACCCTCCACGTCTTTCTCCGCATCGCCGGCCGGCATGGCCTGCATCAGTCCTACGCGGTCGCACGACTCGACATCCTGCTTCCAGGGTGTGACATGCATCCAGCGCACTAGGTTGCCCCCCGACTCCACCATCAGCTGGTTTGAGAAGTCGCTCATCCAGGCCGGCACACTCATCCCCACACCTGGCCATTCGTTGCTGGTGCGCTGGGCATAGCCGTGCATCATGATGACGCGGTCGTTGAGCCATGTCTTACCCTCTGCGAAACGGGTCTTGCGGAACCCAGTACGCGTGGTAACCTCATCGACAACGGTTCCGTCGGTGGCCGTCAAGAGGGTTTTCAGCGTGTAGAGATAGCCGTAGCCCCAACTCCAGAAGTGCATATCCCTGAGCCTGCCTTCGGCACTGGCCACACAGCGCTGGCCCGGCTGAAGGGTTAGGGCTCTGTTCTGGAAACGGCCTACTTCACGGCCATTGGCATCGAGCACCTGTACTATATACATAAAGGTACGCGCGATGGAATCATCGTTTTTCACTTCCGATTCTGCATGTACTGTGACACTGCGGCCGGCAATGTCGTAGTCCTTGCCATAGATATAGGTGCCAGTGGTTCCGAGGCTGCTGTAGAGCGGCAATGTCTGATAGAGACGGCCGGTGGTATGCAACCACACATTCTTGGGGATGCCGCCATAGTTGGCATTGAAGTTCTTGTTGTTCCACTGGTAGGTGCTGTTGGTGGCTCGTTCGCGGTAGCTCCAACTGTTATCGACTCGCACGGCCATCACGTTCTCTCCCTCCCGAAGATAGGGTGTGAGGTCGAAGCCACAGGCCATCACTCCGTTTTCGGAGATACCCAGATGATGACCGTTCAGATAGAAGTCGGCCCCGAAGCGCACGCCCTCAAACTCTACAAAGGCTTTTGAATGCTTCGGAACGTAGTTCCTGAGTTTAAAATGCTTTCGATACCATACCACCGTGTCGGAAAGCTGTTCACAAGCCACGCGGAAAGCCTCATCCTCATTCCAGGCACGAGGCAGTGTGACCCGCTGCCAGCGGGCATCGTCATAGTCGGGGGCCTGTGCACCGGGCATATCACCCACCTTCAGCAGCCAGTCGCCATTGAAATTCAGCTTTTCACGCTGGATGTCGGCAGCCTTCACCGATATCAACACCAGTAACAAAACGAGCAGGGTAGTAAGTCTTCGCATAATCAAAAAAGGTTTAGTCTGATACAATAAAAACGAGAGTCTGAGACTAATATTGTATGGACAGGCTACCATTTTCTCGAGCTATTCTTTTGACTTTTCAGAATAATTCGTATCTTTGCAAAATAACCAATCAACCGAAAGCCTATGAAACTTCATCTACACAAGTACTTCCTTTCATTCCTCGTATGTATGCTGCCTGCCATGGCTTGGGCAGACGACTACCCTGTGGCCTTCGATAAAAATGCCAACCGCACACATGCCGAGCGCAAACTGAACAGCATCACCCTCAATGGCAACATCTACAGGGTGAAGAATGTCATGAAGATGTATCATGACTTGACAGACTCCGTCTTCTATGCCCATGCGGGCGACATTGTGTCGCCTGCGCTGGGCTTCACGGGCAGGTGGATGGACAGCTATATCTATATTGACAAAGACTGCAACGGACAGTTCGACGTGACGGCACCAGAAGCCAATGGTCTCCTGACGGACGACAACGAGCTGGTGAGCTTCTCTGGTCTGACGCTTTCCGGCGGTGGCTATAACAGCTACGGAGAGGTCACCAACCTGTCGCAGGTGCAACCTCCTTCATTCACCCTGCCGGCAAGCCTGCAGCCAGGTCTCTACAGAATGCGCATAAAGGTGGACTGGGACAGCACCGACCCGGCGGGCAGGATGGACAATGCCAACAGCATCCTGAAAAACGGAGGAGCCATTGCCGACATCACCCTCCAGATACTTCCGGCAGGCAAACAGCAGGTGGGAAAATATGTCATGGTCTTCAACGATGAGTTCAACCAGCCTGACGGCAGCAGACCCGACGACACAAAGTGGAAATCCTCCGTGCGTCGCGGCAGCACATGGAATCGCTTCATCAGCGACGCTGATGAGGTAGCCTTCATCGACAACGGCCATTTGGTGTGTCGCGCCATTGCCAACACCGACAAGGCTAACGACCCCGTAGATATGCTCACGGGCTCCATGGAGACACAAAACAAATACTCCTTCACCTACGGACGGGCAGAGGCACGACTGAAGACCCTACCCCACCGCGGCAACTTCCCTGCATTCTGGATGATGCCACAACCTCCTACTCAGAAATGGCCTAATGGCGGTGAGATTGACATCTTTGAAGCCATCGACGCACAGGCCACAGCCTTCCACACACTGCACTCCCACTGGATTAATGACTTGGGAAACAAGAACAACCCTAAATATTCTTTCAACGAGAATGTAACCCAAGGCGAATGGCATATCTTTGCCGTAGAATGGACGAAAGACCTCATCACCTTCTTTGTTGACGGCACCAGCGTTGGTTCCTACGCCAAATCCATCAATGCCAGCCATCTGGAGAATGGGCAGTGGCCCTTCGACCATGCTTTCTACCTCATACTGAACCAAAGTGTGGGCGACGGCTCGTGGGCACAGGCTCCCGACCTTACATTCACCTATGAGACTCGTTTCGACTGGGTGCGCGTGTTCCAACAGGTTGAACTGACTAACGGCATCAACGATGTAACATTCTCCTCCCAACAGGCTTCTGACGCCATCTACGACCTGCAGGGCAGGAAAGTAAGAAATGACGGTGAAACTCTCGCAAAGGGCATCTATATCATCAACGGCAAGAAATGGTTGGTGAAATAACAAGAGCTCAGTTTTAGTGTTTGCATAACAGCAAAAAAGAGCAGCTGCCAGATTAGCAACTGCTCTTTTCTTATCTAAGGATACTGTTTTTAGTCGATATCCGTTCCGTGGTCCAGCACATCGCTGAAGTCCTTCGGCTCATGGTTCACCTGGTCGTGGTACTCGTCTGTGAAGCGAGGCTCACGATGGTCGTTGTGACGCTCGGGACGGGGACGGCGCTCACCACGGTCGCCACGCTCCGGACGCTGACGACGCTCGCCACGCTCGGGGCGGTCGCCACGAGGACGACGCTCACGCTCCACATAACCCTCGGGTTTGGGGATGAGCACACGGTGAGAGAGCTTATACTTGCCAGTCTTCGGGTCAATCTCCAGGAGCTTCACGGTAATCTTGTCACCCTCCTTCAGACCAGCTTCCTCGACAGTCTCCAGACGCTTCCAGTCAATCTCTGAGATATGAAGCAGTCCGTCCTTGCCAGGCATGATCTCTACAAAGCAGCCGTAAGGCATGATGCTTCGGATGGTACCCTCATAGACCTCGCCCACCTCGGGAACGGCTACGATGGCTCTGATCTTACGGATGGCAGCGTCGATGCTCTCCTTGTTGGGAGCGCTGACCTGCACCTTGCCCACACCGTCGGTCTCGTCGATGGTGATGGTGGCACCCGTGTCTTCCTGCATCTGCTGGATAATCTTTCCGCCCGGGCCAATGACGGCACCGATGAACTCCTTCGGTATGTCGAAGGCCTCGATGCGCGGAACCTGAGGCTTCATCTCTGCACGAGGCTCACTGATGGTCTCGGTGAGCTTACTTAAGATGTATTCGCGGCCGGCCTTTGCCTGCATGAGTGCCTTCTCCAGAATCTCAAACGACAGTCCGTCGCACTTGATATCCATCTGGGTGGCGGTCAGACCGTCCTTCGTACCAGTGGTCTTGAAGTCCATGTCGCCCAGGTGGTCCTCATCGCCGAGGATGTCGCTCAGCACGGCATATTTCTCTTCTCCGGGGTTCTTGATGAGACCCATGGCAATGCCGCTCACGGGCTTCTTCATGGGAACGCCGGCATCCATCAGGGCCAGTGTGCCTGCGCAGACGGTTGCCATCGACGAAGAACCGTTGGACTCGAGAATCTGGCTCACCAGACGCACGGTGTAGGGGAAGTCCTCAGGAATCATGTCCTTCAGGGCACGCCATGCCAGATGGCCGTGGCCTATCTCACGACGGCCTACGCCGCGCTGTGCCTTAGCCTCACCTGTGCAGAACGGGGGGAAGTTGTAGTGGAGCAGGAAACGCATATAGCTCTTGTCGAGGACGTCGTCAACGAGTTTCTCGTCGAGCTTGGTGCCCAGCGTACAGGTAGAGAGCGACTGTGTCTCACCACGGGTGAAGATTGAACTTCCGTGAGGCATGGGCAGCGGGCTCACCTCACACCAGATAGGACGAATCTCGTCTGTCTTACGACCGTCGAGACGGATGCCCTCATCCAGGATGCAGCGACGCATGGCGTCACGCTCCACGTCGTGGTAGTAGCGGTCCATCATGGCCTCATACTCTGCGGCCTTGTCAGCATCTTCAGCAATATCGGTGTGTTCGGCGAAGAACTTCTCCTTGAAGTCGGTCAGGATCTTCTCGAAAGCCTCCGCACGGGCGTGCTTCTCCAGAGCCTGCTTCGTCACGTCGTAGGCGGGCTGGTAGCACTCCTTGTTCATCTGTTCGCGCAGAGCCTCATCGTTGACCTCATGGTTATACTCACGCTTCACATCCGTACCCAGTTCCTTGGAGAGTTCAGACTGCAGTTCGCACATCGGCTTGATGGCATCCATGGCAGCCTTCAGCGCACCGAGCAGGTCTTGCTCGCTGACCTCCTTCATCTCACCTTCCACCATCATGATGTTTTCAGCAGAAGCACCCACCATGATGTCCATGTCGGCTTCCTTCATCTGCTCGAAGGTGGGGTCGATGACGTACTCGCCATTGATACGAGCTACACGCACCTCACTGATCGGACACTCGAAGGGAATATCTGAACATGCCAAAGCGGCAGAAGCGGCAAATCCGGCCAATGCATCGGGCTGATCGACTCCGTCAGCTGACAGCAGCATGACATTGACAAACACCTCAGCGTGATAGTTGGAGGGGAAGAGCGGACGGAGCACACGGTCAACCAGTCGGCTTGTCAGAATCTCATTGTCACCAGCCTTTCCCTCACGCTTGGTGAATCCGCCGGGAAAACGACCCGCTGCGGAATACTGCTCTCTGTAATCAACCTGCAAAGGCATGAAATCGGTTCCGGGAACTGCATCCTTTGCGGCACAAACAGTGGCCAATAACACGGTGTTGCCCATACGAAGCATCACCGAACCGTCGGTCTGCTTTGCCACTTTCCCGGTTTCAATTGTGATGGTTCTTCCATCAGGCAATTGAACACTTTTTGTAATAACGTTCATCTAAAAAAATAACTTATTGTCTTTATAACATCTATAAAAAATCTCATTTTTGCAAAATCGGCGCAAAGATACACATTATTATTGTAACAAAAGAACAAACCACCACTTTATTACGTTTTTTTATAGAATCTGCTATTATTACACGAAATATCAAGGACTTCAAAAAAAATATAGTCTTGGAGTGGTAGTCTCGGTTGATTTTCATCATTGTCACAGCTTCTTATTCTGTATATCTTATGCTTTTTCATCAAAACTCTTGTAGAAAATCTCAAAAAGGTGTATATTTGCACCGTATAAAATCTCAAAAAGGTGTAAAATATGGAAGTTCAGAAATCGCAAAAAGGTGCGGATGACATCATTATGAAGCGTAAAATATTAAAGTAGAGGATGGTATCACCTATCTTCCGCTTTACATGACACCTTTATTGTAAGTACAAGGAGCGTAAGTCTCGTATTGGCGCTGATGAAGGCTTTACTATTGATGGCGACTACAGATATTTCAAGCATGTCATAGATGGGATGAATCTATTGAATAATAAAGTTCCCCACCACAAAATGGCTTGATGTGGTCTCTCACATTCTATGGTGCATGGAGAAATTGGGGCTAACTGAAGAACTGGTAGCCTATGAAGAATGGGATAGCATGGCTCAGCGTAGATTTATCTATAGTTCAGATTATGAAGAACTCAAGAAATATTGCCATAATCATATAAAATCGGAGTTTATTCAGGAGATTATTGAGCGCACTATGTCCGTGTAGTCCTTTCCCGACTTGACCTCTATCGGGTGAACACTCATCGTTCAGATAGAGCTTGATTTACAGTGAACTGAAAGCACTTACAGCAGGTTTTTTACACTTTTCAATAACTTTTGATGGCAAAAAACTACACTTTTCAATGATAAATTTCAAAACTACACTTTTAAAATTGTGGCGTTATTATGTAAAATATCGCGTTCTAAAACGTCATTTCTTGTAAAATATCGTATTCTGATGCTATGTTTTTATGTAAAATATCGCGTTTTACGTTCTTTCTTCGTATCTTTGCACCCAAAATATCATCGTTATGGTTGACAAAAGGACATTGGAATTCATCCTCACTGACCAGCAGGAGGAAATGGAAGGCAGAGCTGAAGAGGCATTATGCCAGCGGCGTGA
>Ga0247611_10003205_pt1 | contig 24674 bp, 24 predicted proteins | sample 177DNAGHGhighgp2_FD_192422 | JGI IMG/M metagenome (GOLD analysis project Ga0247611, IMG submission 192422) | Sheep rumen microbial communities from Palmerston North, Manawatu-Wanganui, New Zealand - 1770 DNA GHGhigh gp2 | ecosystem: Host-associated > Mammals > Digestive system > Stomach > Rumen... | reverse complement strand
TTCTTTCATAGTTAATGTAATTCCTTCCTTATTCATATTGATTACTCCTTTCTCAAGGAGTATATTATACTATATACTGACATTTTCAAAAAACGATATAACATGACATTATCATAAAATGATTACAAAAACAGAAAAAAACATTGCATAAAATACAATAATATGGTATAATTAGTACACATTGATGAAAGATACAAATGAAAATGGGGGATGGTTAGAATGAAAAATATTATGGAGTTACTTTGGGCTTTTTCCAAAAGAAATAAAAGTAGAGTTATTAAAAATTCAAATACGAAAATAGAAGCAAAATACTTAAAAAAAGTATCAATATAATGAATTTTATATTGACTTTTTTTTCTTTAAAAGATATAGTAAAATCATAAGTGCGATGACTGGTGTGGAAAACCAAGAGCAGTATATAAAGAGCTGATTCTTCTAGAATAAGTAAGGTGGAACCGCGGAATAATATATTTCGTCCTTACATATTCTAGAAGTTTTTGTTTTATAGGAGGGAAAATGAATATATTTTTTTCAGTATCATCTCATACCGAAATAGAAAAGGAGTATTTTGAAGATGCAACTTTTATAGCTAAAGAATTAGCATCAGAAAATAATGACTTAATAATAGGTGTAGCGATGAAAGATGGAATGGCAGGAAGAATTATTAAAGAGTTTACAGAAAATAATAGAAAGATAGATTTGTATACATTAAAAATCTATAATGAAAATCCAAATGATTTTCCTAATATAAATTTTCATTACTGTAATTCAACATTTGATAGAACAAAAGATATATATAACGAAAGTGATATTTTATTATTAATGCCTGGAGGGACAGGCACAATAGCTGAAATATTTTCATTTTTAGAAGAAATGAGAACCATAAAAACAGAAAAAAAATTAATTATTTATAATAAAAATAATCATTATAATGAAATGATTCAATTTATAAAAAATGTAGTAGAAAAAAAATTTAATACTGAAGATATTTTTGATTATATAAATATCATAGATTCAAAAGAAAAAATAGTATCATATATAAAAAGGAGATAAATTATGGAAAAATTAACAATGGAAAAATTAGTAAATTATTGTAAACAATATGGTTTTATATTTCAAGGAAGTGAAATATATGGAGGACTTGCCAATACATGGGATTATGGTCCATTAGGCAGTAGAATTAAAAATGCTATAAAAGATTCATGGAGAAAAAGATTTATTCAAGAAAGACCAAATGCTTATGAGGTAGATGCTGCTATTTTAATGCATCCAAGAGTATGGGAAGCTTCAGGTCATGTTGGTTCATTTTCGGATCCACTAATAGATTGTAAGCATTGTAAGGCAAGACATAGAGTTGATAATTTAATTGATGATTATAATCCTGATGCTCATGCTGATGGTATGAGTCAGGAAGAAATGATGAATTATATTAGAGAAAATAAAGTACCTTGTCCTAGATGTGGAAAGAGTGATTATACAGATATAAGACAATTTAATTTAATGTTTGAAACTCATAGAGGAGTAGTGGAAGATGGTAAAAACAAAGTTTATTTAAGACCAGAGAATGCTCAAGGTGAGTATGTTAACTTTTTAAATGTTCAAAGAACAATGAGAGCTAAATTGCCATTTAGTATAGGACAAATTGGTAAAGCATTTAGAAATGAAATAACACCTGGTAATTTCACGTTTAGAACAATAGAGTTTGAACAAATGGAATATCAAACGTTTTGTAAGGAAGGTACAGATAGTGATTTATACAGATATTTTAAAGAATATGCGAAAAAATATTTTATGGATTTAGGGCTACCTGAAGAAAAATTAAGATATCATGATCATGAAAAACTAGCACATTATGCTAAAGAGGCATGTGATATTGAATATAATTTTAATTTTGGATGGGGAGAGATAAATGGAACACATAACAGAACAGATTTTGATTTATCACGTCATCAAGAGTTTTCAAAAGTACAACAAACTTATCTAGATCCTGAAACAAATGAAAAGTTTATTCCTTATATTATAGAATCTACAGTTGGATGCGATAGAACAGTACTAGCAATCCTAGATAACAGTTACTGTGAAGAAGAATTAGAAAATGGTGAAATAAGAGAAGTAATGAAATTTATTCCATATTTAGCTCCATACAAAGTTTGTATATTACCTCTTGCTAAAAAATATCATAGTGAGAAAGCAATCGAAATATATAATGAGTTATCAAAGCACTTTATGACCACATACGATGAAACTGGATCAATTGGTAAAAGATACAGAAGAAGTGATGCTATAGGAACGCCATGGGCAATAACGATAGATGATGAAACTATAAATAATGGAACAGTTACAATTAGAGATAGAGATACAATGGAACAAATTACATTAAAAATAGAAGAAATTGTACCATATATAACAGAAAGAATTCAATTTTAGAATTCTTTTTCTATTGAAAAATAAATAATTATTAATTATAATGAAATCATAGGTGAGTAGTATGAAAAATAAAATAGGGTGGGTAATAATAGGAAGTTCTACACTTTTAATAATTATAAGCATGTATATTCTTTCAATAGGTTACGTAGAATACTCATTTTGTCTTTTTTTATTATCGGTTATTCTATTTATAATTGGAATAATATTTGTTAAGAAAATAGAAGATCAAGTAGAAGATTATAAAGAATTAAATGAATTACTAAATAAATATAAAAATATACTTAAAAAAGTAAAAAAACTACCAAATATAGATAATAATATAATAACAAATTTTACGAATATAGAAGATTTAATAGAAATACAAACAAATATAAACAAGCCAATTCTTTACAAAAAAGAAATTGATAAATGTACTTTTATTATTAGCAAAGAAGAAAAAACGTTTATCTATATAAAAAAAATAAATAATGAAGAAAAAAAGATAGAAGAAATAAACGATAATTCTGAAGAAAATAAAACAAAAAACAAGAAATATGAAATTGAAATATTAGATTAGAAAGAAGGAAATAAATGATAAAAATTGGTATACCACTAAGATTTGCATCTTTATCTGATGGAAGAAATATTCAATACTTAGAGGAAAGATTAAGAAGAACTATTCAAAAAGCAGGTGGTACAATTATACCTATTGTTGCTAATCAAGATATTTTTTATAGTGAAACAAAATATAAAGATTATAATGAATTAACAGAAAAAGAAAAAAGACAGCTTGATAATTATTTAGAAATTGTAGATGGAATAATATTTCCAGGAGGATATAAAATTTCAAAATGTGATGAATATTTAAGAGATAAATGTATAGAAAAAGATATACCAACTCTAGGAATATGCCTTGGTATGCAATTGATTAGTTGTTATAGGAAACATTTTTATGTAGAAAAAAATGAAACTAATATAAATCACTGTCAAGAAAATTATGATGCTCTTACCCATAAAGTAAAAATAGAGAAAGACTCAACTCTATATAAAATACTACAAAAAGATGAAATAATGGTAAATAGTTTTCATAATTATCATGCGCTAGATAATAACAATTTAAAAATAACCGCAAAGTCTAATGATAATATAATTGAATCAATAGAAGTTCCAAATAAGAAATTTATTTTAGGAATACAATGGCATCCTGAAATAAGTTATGACTTTGATGATAATTCAAAAATAATAATAGATTATTTTATAGAAAAATGTAAAAAATAGGTTTTCCTATTTTTTTTGTTTAATTATAGAAAAAACGGAAATAATATAAATGAATAAGAAAGGATGATATTATGATGAAAATATGTAAAAAAGATTGTGAATTGTTTTTATGTGGAACAATTATAGGAAGTGTTATAGGTATGATGCTTTCACCTAAATGTGGAAAAGAAATGAGAGAAGATATGATGAAAATAATAGAAGGAGTTGATAAAGAATTTAAAAAAACTATTAAAGAATTAGAGGAAGAGATAAATGATCTAGATAAAGAAAAAAATTTTGATAAAGCAAAAGAAAAAGCAGAAAACATTTTAGAACAAGCTGATAGTTTAGTAGATTCAGCTATTAAAGAAAAAAAACCGAAATTAAAAAAAATGGCAAGTGATATGCAAAAAAAAGCACGTGCTGTAACGGAAAGCGTATTAGATAATCTTGAATAAGAATAGATTATCTTTTTTTATGATAATTTGGATTGTATTAATAATTCTTGAATAATAATAAAAAAGACGTTATACTATAAAGCAATTGTTGAGGGAAACATTGCACTTAAATTACTTATTGAGAAGACAAAAAGAGAAAGAAAGGGAAAATTGCTAAGTAAAAAAGAATTTGATGAAATTTTTGGTGATATGGAAGGAGAAGAATATTTAGATTTTCTAGTAAAACTAGTTTACCATACGTTATTTTCACTTTTTAGTGACAGAGAGAATTCGAATAATTATTACTGTAAACAGTTAGACTTAAAGAAAAATAGTAGAAACGAATTAATATTTAATCAAACGATTATTTCTTTATCTTCAAGTATGATAGCCCCTATATATAATCTTTTTAATGGTTATGATGAAGATGAAATAGAGAGCTTTGAATACTTCACAACAAAATTCCATGAATTATGTAATAAGGTAATAAAAAAGAAGAGTAACGTCATTCACAAATGAATTACTCTTCAAATCAATAAATGTTATTAATGGTAAAAAATTACTCTTTTTCATTAGAGTCTTGTTCAAAATATTTTAATATTTTTTTCTGATTCTTTAATAATAATTCAATTTTATCATGTAATGATTCAAGAATAAGCTCACTTTTTAAATCGGTTCGATAATCATTTTGATTTCTAAGACTATCTTTAGCAGCTTGTCTATTTTGACTCATCATAATGATTGGAGCTTGTAATGCAGCTATACAAGACAATAGAAGGTTTAACAAAATGAAAGGATATGGATCTAGTTCCTTTCCATTTGATAAAATAACAGCATTTAAAATAACCCAAAATAATAAAAACAAAGAAAAGGCTAATATAAATCCCCAAGAACCAGCAATTTCACTGACTTTATCAGCAATTCTATCACCACGAGTCATTTTAGCCTCTTCTTGCTTATCAACATCAATACTTATAGGTTGATCAATTAATAGGTTTAGTAATTCTTCTTCATCCTGAGCTTCTAGAGTATTATTTTTTAATAACATCTGTACAATTTCTTTTTTTGTTTTTCTTTTTTCCATTTCTATTCACCATATTAAGTTTACAATAAAAATATAAAAAAGTCTTCAGTTTTTAAAAGAAAAATAAAAAATAGTTGACAAACCAAGCAAAAATGCATAAAATATTACTAGTCAAAGAAAAAAGGAAAGAGATTTATATCCACCTGATTGTGAGTAACGATAGGTAAAGAGCCATAAAGATGAATATTAAATATAAAATATTTATTTAGGTTTTTATAGTGGATATAAATGTTTATATCTGCTTTTCTTATTATATGGAGGTGTTAGGTATCGCAAAGAATAATAATAACATGTTGATTAATGACCAAATTAAAGTACCTGAAGTATTGGTAATTGGTCCTAATGGTGAACAAGTTGGTGTAAAAACTATTCAAGATGCAAGAACTTTAGCAACATATGCAGCCCTTGATTTAGTATTAATTAGCCCAAATGGAAATCCACCAGTTTGTAAAGTAATGGATTATAACAAGTATCGTTATGAAAAGCAAAAGAAGGCAAAAGAGGCTTTAAAAAAACAAAAAGCAAATACTTCAGAGTTAAAAGAATATCGTTTATCACCTGTTATTGATGTAGGAGACTTTGAAACGAAATTAAGAAATGCAACAAAGTATCTTCAAAAAGGAGATAGAATAAAACTAACAATTCGATTTAAAGGTCGCCAGATGGCTCATACTGAGTTAGGTAAAGAAGTTCTAGAACGTTTTGCCGATAGAGTAGTAGAATATGCAGATGTAGAACAAAATCCTAAATTGGATGGAAGAGTGATGACAATGTTATTAATTCCAAAAAAAGACAAAAATTAATATAGGAGGAAATAAATATGCCAAAATTAAAAACACATAAAGGAACAGCAAAAACAGTAAAGAAACGTAAAAATGATTATGTAATTGGAAAACCAGGAAGTAGACATAATACTGGTTCTAAAAGTGCAAGTTTCAATAGAGGTTGCAGAAAGGGATCTAACTTAAGCAAGGCGGATCAAAATAGATTAAAGAACATAATCTAATCATATTGAAGGAGGACAAATAAATGGCAAGAGTAAAAAATGGAGCAGTTACAAAAGCTCGTCATAAAAAGATTTTAAAACAAGCTAAAGGATACTTTGGAAGTAAGCATAGATTATACAAAACTGCCAAAGAACAACTTATGCATTCTGGACAATATGCATTTCGTGATAGAAAACAAAAGAAAAGAGATTTCAGAAAATTATGGATAACAAGAATTAATGCGGCATGTAGACAAAACGATATATCTTATTCAAGATTTATTGAAGGTTTAACTAAAGCAGGAGTTGAAATTAATCGTAAAATGTTATCTGAAATAGCTATAAGTGATCCAAAAGCATTCACAGAATTAGTAAAGACATCTAAAGAAGGAAAAGCTGGTAAGATTAAACCAACAAGTAATGAAATAAAAAACGAAGTAACAGTAGGATTAAAGAAAGAAACAAAAAAAGAAACAAAAAAAGAAACTAAATCAGAAACAAAAAAAGAAACTAAATCAGAAACAAAGAAGACTACTGATTATTCAAAAATGACAGTTGCGGAATTAAAAGAAGTAGCAAAAAAGAAAAAAATAGACGTAACTGGAATGAAAAAAGCAGAAATAGTTGAAGCGTTAAATAAATAAACATATTGGTGGATTACTTTGTCTAGTGCCAATTTGGTGATAAAGTTTGGAAACTAATAGAAGAAAATAACAAAAAAGGAGAAAATAAAATGACTGTTGTATCAATGAATTATTTATTAGAAGCAGGTGTTCAATTTGGACACCAAAAAAGAAGATGGAATCCTAAAATGAAGGAGTACATCTTTACAACTCGTGACGATATTTACATCATAGATTTACAAAAAACAGTAAAAAAAATAGAAGAAGCTTATGAAGCAATGAAAGAAATTGCTCAAAAAGAAGGAAAAGTATTATTTGTAGGTACTAAAAAACAAGCTCAAGAAGCTGCCGAAGAATCAGCAAATCGTACAAATATGTTTTTTGTAAATGAAAGATGGTTAGGTGGAACATTAACAAACTTCAAAACAATACGTTCTAGAATAAGAAGAATGGAAGAAATCGAGACCATGGAATCAGATGGAACTTTTGAAGCTTTACCAAAGAAAGAAGTTATAGGTCTAAGAAAAGAATATGAAAAATTAAATAAAAACTTACGTGGAATTCGAGAAATGAAAAAAATGCCTCAAGCATTAGTTATTGTAGATCCACGTAAAGAAGAAATTGCAATTAAGGAAGCACGAATTTTAGGAATACCAGTATTTGGAATAGTAGATACAAATTGTGATCCAGATATGGTTGATTACGTAATTCCTGGAAATGATGATGCAGTTCGTTCAGTAAAATTATTAATTGGTGTTCTTACAAATGCAATTGCAGAAGTAAACGGAAATGAAATTCTTGACTTTATTACAGAAGAAGATCGTACAAAAACTGATAAAAAAGAAGAAAAAGATAATCATCATAACGAAAAAAACGAAAATAAAGAAAAAAAAGTTTCTGAAGTAAGTGAAAAAAAAGAAGAAACAAAAGAAGTAGAAGTTAAAGAACAAAAAAAAGCAGTAAAAAAAGAAGCAAAAGAAATTAATTTAGAAGAATTAAGTTTAGCAGATTTAAAAACAAAAGCCAAAGAGGCTGGAGTAAAAGGATATTCTTCTATGAAAAAAGCAGAAATAATAGAAGCTTTAACAAAATAAGTACTTACAAGGAAGCGATAAATCACTTCCTTTATTGTGTATTAAGAGAAATGGAGGAGTTAATATGTTCAAAGCAAGTGACGTAAAAGAATTAAGAGAAAGAACTGGAGCAGGTATGATGAATTGCAAAGAAGCGCTTGAAGCCTGTGAAGGAAATATGGAAAGTGCAATTGACTGGTTAAGAGAAAAAGGAATTGCGAAAGCAGCTAAAAAAGAATCAAGAATTGCGGCTGAAGGAACAACTATTGGAGAAGCAAAAGAAAATGAAGCAATAATGTTTGAAGTAAATTGTGAAACAGACTTTGTTACAAAAAATGAAAAATTTAATGAATTAATTAATGAATTAAAAGAAACATTAATAAATGAAAAATGTCAATCAATAGAAGAAGCAAATGAAGTAAAACTAAAAGATGGAAAAACAATAGCAGAAAGAATAGTAGAAGAAACAGCAATAATCGGAGAAAAAATATCATTTAGACGTTTTGCAAGAATCGAAAAGAAAGAAAGTCAAACATTTGGGGTATATTCACACATGGGAGGAAAGATTACTACAATTGTAGTAATAGACGGAATAGAAGATAAGGAAAAAGCTAGTGAGATTGCAAGAGATGTTGCTATGCAAGCTGCAGCAATGAATCCAATTTCTGTAAATCGTGATGGAGTGCCATCTGATATGGTTGAACACGAAAAAGAAATGATTAAAAATGAAATTAAGAATGATCCTAAGAATTCATCTAAATCAGATGAGATACTTGAAAAAATGGCTACAGGAAGATTATCTAAATTTTATAAAGAAAATTGTTTAGAAGAACAAGACTTTATAAAAGATTCTTCATTAACAGTAGATAAATATGTAAAACAAAATGGTGGAACAATTATTTCAATGCTAAGATATTCTGTTGGAGAAGGAATTGAAAAGAAAGAAGAAAACTTTGCAGAAGAAGTAGCCGCTCAAATTAATGCAGCAAAATAAGATACTAATTTGTATCTTTTTTTATATATTAGGAATTTGCTTTGATTTCTTTAAAAATGCTCTTGTTTGATTATTTATTGACTTTATATATATGTATCTTTATAATAACTAACTAAGAAATTAAGAGGTGATTATTATGGCGTTGACTAATTATTTATTCGGTCCTAATATAGATTCAGAGTATGCTCATGTGGATTGGGATGAAGGTTCTTTTGCTCCTACTACTCAGCATTTTTTTGATCAAGGTAATGTTTCTCATTATCATTCTTTATCATATAATCAAGATACTCATAAATATCGTTTGATTGATAATTATTCTCGACAATATGTTCCTGGAAACGTGATAGGTTATATAATAGAAGATGATTCACATATTCTTATTATTGCAGATAAATCTGATTCTAATAGGGCATCCAAAATTATTTTAAGAACTTACAATTATGAAAAAAAACAATTTAATGAGAATGTAGATTTTGAAGTTTTATTACAAATGTGTCCTATTAATGAAGATATCCTATTTGAATTAATGGGGTTATCAGAAAAAGATAATTCATGTCAAAAAAAATCTAAAAGATAATAATTTTTAATGGTTATAGTTTTGTATTTTGATTTAGGTAATAGAATATATATAAATATATTCTTTTTTTCATAAATGTAAAAATATGTTAAACAAAAAAAGCATTTAAAAAAGAAAAATAGAAATAAAGAACATTTTTTGTTATACTTATCATAATAGAGGTGATTAAAAGTGGGTGACAAAGAAAAAAATCCTATAGAAAAAATTGATGAACAAATAGAAAGTATAAGAAATGTAGAATTTGAAGAAGAAAAAGAAGAAGAGGAAGAGAAAGAAAATAAAACAAAAAAGATAGATAGTATTGATGATATAGAAGATATTAAAGAAGATTTTACATTAAATGAAATTGATACAAAAGAGCAAAAAGAGGATTCAATAATAGAAAGAGAGAAAATAGATTCTAATAAAGAAGAGAACAAAATTGGAAAGAAAAATAATAAGAAAAAAATAATAATATCAGTGATTCTAATTTTAGTATTACTTATATTTATAATAATTCTATTTGTAATAAATAATCATAATAAGTCAGAAGAAGTTCAAAACAAAACAAAAGAATTAACAAAAAAACAACAAGAAAAAATAATTAGTGGTTACGGAGATGCATTAAAAGGTATAATAGCAGTTTATTATGATAAACAAAATGTATTATTAGAGTATGAAGATGCTGTAAAATTAGTTGATTATAAATATAAAGTGGAGTGTTCTGAACATGAAATATACGAAGATGGAAAAATATATTTAAACAAATGTAAAATTAATAATAAAAAAACAAATTATTCATATGGAGAAAAACAAGAAAAAAAAGAAAAACCTTTAATAACTGAAGATGATATAAAAGTATATGTGTCAAAAGAAAGTGGAAAAGCTACATTAAAGGAACCATCAAAAAAAGATGATTATGATATTTATGGGTTCAACATAGATGGAGCATATCAAGAACTAACTTTGTTAAGTGAAAAAGATTCTCCTTTTGTTTTCTACTATGATAATGAATATTTAGTTCATATGATAAATTTTAAAACAAAAGAAAAAGTATTAGAAGGCTTAAATTATCAAGCTATTTTACCGATTGAATATGATGATAAATATGATTCTTCATATATAGGTGTCCAAATTAATGGTAAATGGGGAATATATAATTTAAAAACGAATGAGAGAATAGTATCACATAAGTACGATAATATATCACCAAGATTACATATGGGAACTAGTGGTCCAATAACAAGTATTACATCTTTAGAAGATGGTATTATTGCAGTAGAAAATCATAATTATGATTATTCAAAAATATATTATGGATTATTAAACTATAGAGAAAATAAAGAATTACTTCCATTAGAATATAAGACTATGCTACATAGTGGTAAATATTTATGGACAATAGATGAATTTGGGGATGGACATATTTTTAATCATTATGGTGAAGAACAATTAAAAGAAAAATATGATAAAATATATTGGACAGTAGATGGCAAATATGTATTAGTTCAAGATAAAAATGAATTAAAACTAATTTCTATAAAGGGAAAAGAATTATATAATTATAAAGAAGTTGAGCTAGGTCAAATTAATTATGGACTAACATATAATGATGGAGCTTTATTTCAGTTTGATAATCCGAATAAAAAAGAAGACGAATATGAAACACAATGTATAGAAGTAATTTATGACTCTTCAACTAATAAAGGAGAAATTAAATCAAGCTACTGTGGAGGAATAGCTAAACCTATTCTATACTTATATCCAACTAAAAAAACAAATATAAGAGTATCATTTTCTCATCCAGAATATTTAGAAACAACATATCCTAAATTTGAGGGAGAATGGAATATCTTAGCATATAAAAATGGAGATTTATATGATAAAAATGGAAAATACTACTATGGATTATATTGGGATGAAAAAAAAGTACATAATGTAGACTTTAATGAAGGATTTTATGTAGAAAAAGATAACGCTATTGACTTTTTAGAAGAAAAACTTGACATTATAGGTTTAAATAAAAAAGAAAAAAATGAGTTTATCATGTATTGGTTACCAATTTTAGAAAAAAATGAAAAAAATTTAGTCTATTTTGAAATGACAGAAGAAAGAGAAAAAATTAATAAAATTAATATTACTCCTAAACCAGATTCTTTATTAAGAATTGTTATACATGTAAAGAAAGTTAATGAAAAAACACTTATCAAAGAAGAAAAATTAAAAACATTTAATAGAAAAGGATTTGTAGCCGTAGAATGGGGAGGAACCACATACTAAAAAACAAAAGAGAAATTCTCTTTTTTCTTTTGCAAAAAGCTTGATAAATTATAAATATTTGATATAATAAAAACGCATGTAAGGGGTGAGTAAAATGACCAAAAAAACTTCTAGAAATGCAGTAAAAAAAATCAATAAACAATTGGACCAACTATTAAAAGATAAAAAAGAACTTGAAAATACAACAATATTGAAAAAAGCAGAAGTAGAAAAAATAAAAAAAGATGCTTTAAAATCAGAAACAAATCAAAAGAAAAAAGTTACCCCCAAAAAAGAAATAATTGTTGTAGAAGATAGAAAAAACAAGGCAAAAGAAAAAGATGAAATAGTTGTCCCAACAAGAAAAGAGTCTAAAAGAAAAGAAAAAATTAAAACAGAAACTCCAAAAAGAAATATTAAAATTACCCAAGACAATAAAAATAAACTAAAAAAGACAGTAATTAAAAAAACAGAAGAAAACAAAGAAGAAAAGAAACTTGAAGATAAAGTAAATGATTTAATAAAAGATATTGATAAAAATGAAGAAAACGATAAATCATTATCAGACATTCTTGATATTTCAGATCAATATTTAAAACCCAAAACAATAACTGTTTCTAAAAAAACAAAAGAAAAGCTAAAAAAAGTTGTGAAAAAAGAAAATTCTATAAAAAAGAAAGATATTAAAGAATTAGTAAAAATTAAAGAAGAAAATAATAATTATGATAGGTTAAACCTAATAGTAAAATTATTATTTATTATTTTTACAATCTTATTCATAATTTTTTTAATATTTGTTTTTTATGTTTGTACATACTAAAATTGTAAAGAATATGAAAATATTCTTTTTTTTACGTAAAACATGAAGAAAAAAATAAGTTTTTAGTTTGCTAATTTACTAATAAAATTATTTTTGATATACTGAAATAAAATAGGAGATAGGAAATGAATAAGAGTAGGAAGAAAATAGCAATTGTTATTATAATACTTTTAGTATTTTCAATTTTTTTGCATACAAGAAAAGAAAATACTATAACAAAAATTTTAAAACAAGAACCATATAAATATCTTAGTCAAGATATAAAAGAGTATATTAAAGAAACTTATAATTCAACAGGAACTATTGTAAAAACAGAAGATAATAAAGAAGAAAATAAACCATATTTAAATCCAAAATATATAAAATATTTATCTTTAAGCGATACAGAAAAAAAAAATATAGAAGAAATACCAAGTACTTATACTGTGGATTTTCCAGTAGAACTTAAAAAGGTTGGCTCTATTCCGTCATCATTTGATTTAAGAAATGTTAATGGAAATAGTTATATAACACCATTAAAGAACCAAGCTACACTAGATCTATGTTGGGATTTTACAATGATAGAACAGGCAGAAAGCTTTTTAATGTTAAAGAATAACAAACCATACAATGCATCTTCACTACTTCTTTCAACAAGACAAATTGATTATGCAAGCAGTACAAATGGTATTAAAGACTATGTAAACGAAAATGGAACTAGAGAGTTAGGATCAGGTGGAAATTTTTTAACATCTTCATTAATTATGTCTAATGCACTAGGTTTAGTAAATGAAAATAAAATGCCATTTAATGAACAGAAAACACAAAAAGAACTATCAGAAGTACTAAATTATTCAAATTCACTATATGAAGTTAATTCAACAGTAATGATGCCAACTATTGATACAGATACTACAACAGAAGAAAAACAGAATATAATAAATGCATTAAAACAATACATAATGTCATCAGGAGGAGCATATGTTGGAACGCAAGGACCAGGATATTCTTGCAGCTCAAGAAATTCAGACGGAAATACAATTATAAGAGTAGATGATAGTTGTGAACAAAATGCTGGACATGCTATGCAAATAATCGGATGGAATGATAACTATACATATTCATATTGCAAAAACGGAAATGCACATTCCCAGAATACATCTTCATGTAGTAGTTCAAATTTAGTAAATGGAAAAGGTGCCTGGCTACTAAGAAACTCATGGGGGACAAGCTATTCCTACGTATATCTAGCCTTTGATTCCCTACTAGATGATTATTATATATTAACAGATATATCTTCAACTGAAAATAAAACATGGGATAATAATTATCATAAAACTTTAGATTCCTTTTATATTTATCATAATACAACAGATACAATTAATTTTGAGAAAAACATAGATTCAACAGAAAAAATAGAAAAAGTAAAATTCTTTTCATTTGGAAAATCAGGTACTTTTACAATATCAGTAACTTCAAGCAAAGAATCATATCAGAATATTAAAACAGTAACTGTTGATTATCCAGGTATTTATACAATTGATTTATCTGATAAAAATATAGTTATAACAGATTCATCATTTAATGTTAAAATTACTAGTACAAACAGAGTATCATTAGTTAAAAATAGTATGTCAGTATTCACAAGTAATATTGAAAAATCACCTATATTAAAAACAAAAACTGAATCTCTAAAATTTGCATTAAGTTCTTCTAATTATAGTTTTAGAGCATATTCATATTCTAAAAATATAAATTCTAACTCTACAATAAACTATCAACTATTAAATAAAAAAAATCAGGATGTATCAAGCTATTTAAACATTGCTAATAATAAGATTGCTAAAAATGATATTAATTCATTAATAACAATTAATTCATCTATTCCAAGTGGATTATATACATTAAGAGCAACCTATAATAACTCAGCACAAGAGGATATCAGTGTACAAATAGGAGAGGGAGAAACTTATAGAATAACATTTTATGCAAATAATGGAGATTCATCATTTACAACACAAACGGTATCTTCCTTAACAGCTTTCAATTTGAGAGCAAATACTTTTTCAAAAACAGGTTATACGTTTAAAAATTGGAATACTGCAGCTGATGGAAGTGGAATAAGTTACTCAGATAAAGAAAGTATAGAATCTATAGAAGAAAATATGTCATTATATGCGGAGTGGATACCTATTCAATATAAAGTAACATATAATGCTAATGGTGGAATAGGAACCATGAATGAACAAAACTTTATATATGATAATTCTTATAAACTAATAAAAAACACATTTATAAGAGATAATTATGAGTTTGTAGGATGGAATACATCAGCTGATGGAAGTGGAACAAAGTATAAAGATGAAGCTAATGTTATAAATTTAACATTTAGAGATAATGAAACTGTTACACTTTATGCAGAATGGAAAAAGATTTTACCATTTTCAATAGAAGATTATGAAGTGGTGGAAAATACAAATTATATAAATCTTATTGCAATTAATACAAGCATAGAAAAGTATAAATCTCATTTTACAATGAAGAGTGGATATGAGATGATTATAGACATAGATAACAATGTCATATATACTGGTTCAAAAATGCAAATAATGAAAAATGGAGAAAAAGTAGATGAATATATCAACATTGTTCCAGGTGATATTAATGAAGATGGATCAGTAAATTCAGCCGACTTATTAAAAATGAGACAACATTTAATACAAACAAAAACATTAAATGGAGTACCATACATAGCTGCAGATATTAACAATGATAAAAACATTAATTCAGCAGATTTACTTAGAGTGAGACAACATTTAATTGGAACAAAGCCAATTTCATAGGAGGAAGTACAATGAAAAAGAAAATAATAGTTACATTTCTATTATTAAATCTTATTTTACCTACAAAAAAGGTAGAAGCAGCATCAAGTTCATTATCAGTAAGTAGTAGAAATGTAATTGTAGGAAATAGTTTTACAATTTCAGTAAACATAAATCAAGCTGCAGCCTGGAATATTCACGTAACATCAACTGGACCAGTAAATGGTTGTACAATGAGTCTAGCTGACGCAACAGCAGATGCTATGAATACTTCTAAGTCATTTCAAGCAACATGTACAGCAACTGCTGCAGGAACAATTAATATCTCGTTAAGTGGAGATGTTACAGGAGTAGAAAATCCTGATCAGGCGGTTGCTGCATATGGTAGTGCAACCGTAACAGTATCAAATCCTGCACCCCCACCAACACCAGATCCAACACCTACACCCATTCCCTCATATAATCCAACACCAACTCCTTCATATAACCCAACTCCTTCAAATAATAATAAAAATAATAATGAAAATATTCAATCTCCAGTAACTGCAGGAGAAGAAAAATCATCAAATACCAATATAAAAGAAATTTCTATTAAAAACTTTCAACTAAAAAAAGATGATGATGTAAATTATTCCCTAATAGTAAATCATATTGTTGAAGATATAACAATTAAAGCATTAGCAGAAGATGAAAAGTCAAGCATAAAAGGTGCAGGTAAAGTAAAATTAAAAGTAGGAGATAATAAATTTGAAATTATTGTTACAGCAGAGAATGGAAATACAAGAACTTATTATGTTAACGTAAAAAGAAAAGAGAACGAGTATCCTTTATCAGAAATAGATGATGCCTTAAAAGAAAAAGATAAGACAATTTCTATAATAATTAAAAATGATGATAAGATTACGAAAGAAATTTTAGATAAAATTAAGAAATCAAAAAAAATAGTATCATTAAAAAAAGTAGATGATGAAAAAAATGATATTTATATCTGGACAATTGATGGAAATAAATTGGGACAAGAAGTTGAGTTTTCTCCGCAAATAAGTTTTGAATTTAAAAGAAAAGATAAATTTGATACAAAAGCTGGATTTCGTAAAGGAAAATACATAGAAATAACAGGAGAAAACATACCAAATTCTACATTAAAAATAAATGTAAAAAATACTTTTAAAGATGGAGAAAAAGTAAACATATACTATTATGATGAGAAAAATAATAAAATAGTTTTAGTAAATGATAATATAATTGTTAAAGGTAATGAAGTGGAATTTTCTATATCAAAAGGAAAAGATTACTTTATAACAAGAGCAACAATTGAAGGTTCATCACATAATATTTTTAAACCATTAGCAATTATTGAAGGAATAGCCTTAATAGCATCAATTACATTATTATTTAAAAAAAGTATTTTTAGATATAATTCAAAAAAGAAGAATACAATAGAAATAATTGAATAATCACTTTTATTTCCAAACTAAATAGATTATAATATTTCTAAAAGGAGATGAAGAAATGGATAGGGATGAAATAATATTAAATGTAACAGATAAAATGGATAAAACAATAGAAAACTTAGACAAAAAATTTACAACAGTTCGAGCAGGACGTGCTAATCCATCAAGTCTAGATGGAGTTATGGTAGATTATTATGGAAGTATGACTCCACTTAAACAACTAGCAACAATTTCTGTTCCAGAAGCAAGACAATTATTAATAAAACCATTTGATAAAAGTTCATTAGCATCTATTGAAAAAGCTATTTTAGCAGCAAACCTAGGATATAATCCTGGAAATGATGGTGAAACAATAAGAATTGTTATTCCAGAACTTACTGAAGAGAGAAGAAAAGAACTAGTAAAACAAGTAAAGGCTATTGCTGAAGATGCTAAAGTATCTGTTAGAAATATTCGTCATGAAGGATTAGAAGATATTAAAAAAGGAGAATATCCAGAAGACGAAGAAAAATCAATTGAAAAAGAAATTCAAGATATAGTAAATGAATATAATAGTAAAATAGAAACATCATTAAAAGAAAAAGAAAAAGAACTATTAACTGTATAAGTTCTTTTTCTTGTTATAAAAAACAAAAAATAAAAAAGTAGTATTCACAATAATAAAACTATGATATAATACGTTTATCGACTATGAAGAGGAGTAGTAGTAGAGAATTCTTTTTAGAGAGACTATGGCTGGTGAAAATAGTTAAGATGAATCTATGAATTCGCCTATGGAGTTCTTATTAATAGTAAGCGTATTTCTTGCGTTAAAAGATTTGAGTGTATAGTAAATAACTATGAAATAAGGTGGTACCGCGATCATTCGTCCTTATAGATTAGTTATTTTTTTTTGGGGGAGTTATATGAGAAAAAAACTAATTATATATGATTTAGATGATACAGTATTAACAGGTGATTATAAATTAGAAAAAGAATTATTTACAAATATATATAAAGAACAAGCTTATCTTCTTTTAGATAACATACCAAAAGTAAAAAAATTAATAGAATTAAAAAAATATTTTTAGGAGGAAAACATGGAAAACAAAAAAATTATTGAAGTAAAAGAAAGTTTAAAAAAAGATTATGATGAAAATATTAATATTAAAGAACTTAATGATTTAAAAGTAAAATATCTAGGTAAAAAAGGTCTAATTACTGAACTAAATAGTGAAATTAAAAATATACCTAATGATGAGAAAAAAGAATTTGGTATGAAAGTAAATGAACTACGTAAAGAGTTTCAAGACTTTTATGACAAAATAAAAAATAAATTAGATGAAGAAGAATTAAATAAAAGATTAGAAAGTGAAACAATTGATATTTCTCTTTCATCAACCAAAGTACCTATGGGATCACCAAATATATTGGAAAAAGTTATTGAAGAAGTAGAAGAAGTATTCTTATCAATGGGATATGATGTTGTAGATGGTCCAGAAATAGAAGAAGATAAATATAACTTTGAAATGCTAAATATACCAAAAGGGCATCCAGCAAGAGATGCTCAAGATACATTTTATATTGAAGGAGAAGAAATATTGCTTAGAAGTCAAACATCTCCAGTACAAGTTCGTACAATGTTAAAAGGAAAAGGTGAAGTACCAATAAGAATGATATGTCCAGGAAAAACTTATAGAAGAGATGATGATGATGCTTCTCACTCACATCAGTTTATGCAAATAGAGGGGTTACTTGTTGATAAGGATATTTCTTTAAGTAATTTAAAAGGAACTATGGATATATTATTTAAAAGACTATTTGGTAATGATGTAGAAACAAGATTTAGACCAAGCTATTATCAGTTTACAGAACCAAGTGTAGAAGTTGATATTACATGTGTAAACTGTCATGGAAAAGGTTGCAATATATGTAAAAATACAGGATGGGTTACTGTAGTTGGAGCAGGAATGGTTCATCCAAATGTATTAAGAATGAGTGGATATGACCCTGAAAAATGGAGTGGATTTGCTTTTGGCTTTGGAGCAGAACGTTTAGCAATGTTAAAATATGATATAAAAGATATTAGAACTTTCTATAATACAGATTTAAGAGAGACTAGTAATTTTGATAGGGAGGATGAGGAGTAATGATAAGTCTAAATTGGGTAGCAGACTATATTGATATAAAAGATCAAGATGTACATTCTTTAGCAAGAAAAATAACAGAAGCTGGAATCAATGTTGAAGGAGTAATAACTCATCATATAGACAATTTGGTAATTGGAAAAATAATAGAAGTAGAAAGCCATCCTGATAGTGACCATCTACATGTATGTAAGGTAGATATAAAAGATGAAGAATTACAAATAGTTTGTGGAGCTCCAAACGTACGTAAAGGATTAAAAGTAATTGTTGCTAAAGTAGGAGCAGTTCTACCAGGAAATTTTGAAATTAAAAAAAGTAAAATCCGTGGAGTAGAGTCATTTGGAATGATATGTGCTTTATTTGAACTTGGATTAGAAGAAAAAACAGAAGAAAATTATGCCAAAGGAATAGAAGAGTTAGATGATAATGCACCAGTTGGAGAAGATCCAATTAATTATTTAGGTTTAGATGATACTCTATACGATTTAGATATCCATAAACATCGTAATAATGATTGCTACTACCATATTGGTTTTGCATATGAAATAGCTTGTATTTTAAATAGAAAAGTTACATTACCTAGTCTTGAATTTAAAATGATAAAAGATAAAATAAAAGATCATTTTAATCTTGAAGTAAAAACTAATAAATGTACATATTATATGGCAAGAGAAGTGAAAAATGTAACGATAAAAGAAAGTCCAGAATTTATAAAGAAAAGATTAATAGCAGCTGGTATGCGTCCAATTAACAATGTAGTAGATATATCAAATTATGTAATGTTAGAGTTTGGTCAACCACTACACTTCTTTGATAAAGATAAGTTAGGAGATAAGATTGTTGTTAGAGATGCCAAAGAAAATGAAAAAATAATAACACTTGATGGAAAAGAAAGAACATTGTCAAAAGAAGATATTGTAATAACAGATGGAAAAAGACCAGTTTGTATTGCTGGTGTAATGGGAGGAGAAAATACTGAAGTAGATGAAAACACTAAAAATATCCTTATTGAATCAGCTATTTTTAATCCAGTAAGTATAAGATATACTTCTAAAAAATTAGAACTACCTAGTGAAGCCTCTATTAGATACGGAAAAGGACTAAACTACGAGTATACAGAAATGGCTAGTAAAAGAGCCTGTCATTTACTTGAAAAGTATGCAGATGCAGAAATACTAGATGGTTATGTTTTAATTGATAATGAAGATCATACAGAAAAAAAATTATCTTTTTATCCAGAAGATGTAGATAAATTACTTGGAATAAATATAAGTGAAGAAGATATGAAAAATGAGCTAGAAAGATTAGACTTTAACTATAAAGTAAATAATCATAAGTTTGAGGTAATAGTTCCAAAAAGAAGATTAGATATTGATCCAAATGTAAATGATATAGCAGAAGAAATAGGAAGGTTATACGGATACAATAATTTAGTATCATCTATACCAAATGTTCCAATAAGAAGAGGGGAATATATAGGAGATGTTAAATATCGAAAGATGATTTCTAAAAGATTACGTTCTTTAGGATTAAATGAAGTAAAAACATATACTTTAATAAGTCCAGAAATGTCAGAAATGTTTAGGTATGAAGAAAAAACTCCTGTAAAATTACCAAATCCAATGAGTATGGATAAAAGTATTGTAAGAACAACTCTAATTCCATCATTAATGAATGTTTATGATTATAATAAATCTCATGGAGTAAAAGACATTTCAATTTATGAAATTGCTAAAACATATGATTCTAAATACGAAGAAACTACTAAAATAGCTGGTCTTATGACAGGAAGCTATATAACAAATACATGGAAGAAAGACTTTGAAATAGATTTTTACCTAGTAAAAGGAATAATAGAAGATTTATTAAATTATATGGGATATGAAAATAGATATTCATTTACTAGAAGTACATGTAAAGATCTTCATCCAGGAGTTCAAGCAAACATCATTTTAGATGGAAAAAATATTGGAATAATAGGTAAAGTACATCCAAATATAACAAAAAAAGATATCTATGTTTTTGAATGTGATTTAAATAGCTTATATGGAAAAACATCAAAATTAAAATATAAAGAAGCATACAAATATCCAAGTATAGAAAAAGATATGGCATTTATTCTTGATAAATCAATTGATGTTAGTGAAATAGAAAAAACAATTAAAAAAGCAAGTAATAAAACTTTACAAAAAATAAATGTATTTGATGTTTATCAAGGAGAAAATATTAATCAAAATAAGAAAAGTGTAGCCTTTAATTTATTATTTAATGGAATAGATAGAACATTAACAGATGATGAAGTAATGTCATCATTCAATAAAATAATTGAAAAAGTATCATTAACTCATAACGCTGAATTAAGAGATAAGTAAAAAAATATAGAGGGGGGAAATAATGAAAAAAAGAATAATAGTATCATTAAGTATAATAATTTGTTTATTTTTATTGATTATATGTAATAAGATTTATAAATGGAATAATTATTCAGTAGATTGGAATGAAAAAACAAAAGAAGTAAAAAAAGTATATGATATATTGTATAGTAATATAGATAGAGAATCAAAAAAAGATGGAATAAAGTCCTTTAGTTCAATAGAATTAATGGAAATAGTATTGGATAATATAGAAAAAAAAGACCTTATTGAAACTGAAGAAGTAACAAAAGATAATGAAAGAATATATTTATTATTAAATGAAACTATAGATAATAAATTAAATGAAATTTTCAATAAGTCAATAATAATAAATAAAGAATCTATAATAGAAAAACATGGTTTCTATATTAACCAAAATACAAACGATGATAATTATTCAGTAATATTTATTGATTCATATACAGATGAAGGTTTAAGATTTATATTTAGTAAATATAAATCAAATAAAGAAGTATTAAATAATATAACTACTAGAAAGATAGTTAGTATAAAACAACATCATGATAAATGTATTATAAAAGAAAAGATAATATACTACGAAATAGAATCAGTAGATAAATCTACAAGAAAAATTAATATCTACAATACTAACGATAATGGTAGAAAGCCTATAGATAAAATAATTGTTAAGAAAGAAGAATTATATAATACTAAAATTAACATAGATGACTACATAAATAAAGCAGCAACTATAATATCAGAATATCAAAAAGATAAGAATAATAACTATTATTTTATAAAAAGTGAGATATATAATGCCTGATATGGAAAAAATAGAATGAATTTGAATGATTTTGCTAATACAAAAATAATTAAACAAACTTGTAAAAATAAAACTGACAACTAAATGTAAAAAATAGAAGTATTATGAAGTATTATATTATTTCTATTTTTTTTTTTAATATGTAATGTTATAATTCATAATAGAAAGGGTGAAAAAAAATGAGTGAGGAAAAAGAAATAAAAAAATCAAATAGTTCAGTAGTTATATTATTAGTATTATTAATAATGATATTAAGCATTGGAATAGGATATCTAATTGGAACAAAAAATATTGTAAAAAAAGATACAGAGCCAAAAGAGATAGAAAAGGATAAAAAAGAAAGTAAAACAATTGTATATAACACAACTGATGAAGTAGTAATAAGTTCAATGGATAAAATAATAGATTTTGGACTTCAATGTAATAATATAGAAAGATATGTAACTGATAAAAAATATAAATCATCTGATATACCTAGTCAAGTTGCTTATGCAATGGTTGAATTTAAAGAATTTAAAAACAAAAACATAAGTACAATAACTTTAGATGAGTATACAAAAGCAGTTCAAAAATATTTAGGAAAAGACTATATCTTTAATCCAGATGAAATAGATTTTAGTAGTTATTATTGTAATCAATATAATTATGATAAAGAAGCAAAAACTTTTACTGCGCAAGAAACAGCTTGTGGTAAAACATGTGGCCCTAGAACAACTTATCAAGTTACAAAAGCAACTGAAAAAGATGGTCAATTAGATATAACAGCTTCAATAGTATTTTCTGACGGAAAGAAATATTATTCAAACTATCAAAAAACAGATGTAATAGTAGACCATATATATGATACAACATTAATACCATTTGATAAAGGAAGTAAATATTTATTTAAGTTTAAACTAGAAGATGGTAACTATGTATTTGTATCTAGTGAACCAATTAATAAAAAGATAGAGAACATAGAATAATGATAATGATAGTAAATTATTATTATGATAAGTAAGGAAAACATAAAAATGAAAAGAAAATCTAATCAAGTATTAGTAACATTATTAATTATCATATTGATGATTGCTTTTGCTGGATTTGGATATGCAATTGGAAGAGTTCAAGCATTAAAAGAAACAATTGCGTCTTCATCAGATTCAAATAATGATAATAAAAAAGAAAAAAAAGAGACTGAAACAATAGACACAAACGAAATAACTATAAAAAAAGGAGAATGTCCTTTAACAAAATTTAGTGAAACATATGAGTTTACAGAAGATGAATTGGGAGAAATTCAAGAAACTATAGAAAATAAAATGAAAATAGCTGGTTCTCCTTCTTTTGAATTGAAAGATTTAACCATTAAGAATCATAATTATGATTACTTAATTTCCGTAAGATACGACATAGAGAATAATCCTGGTTCTGGCCCATTATCAGCTATTCTTTTTAAAGTAAATCAACAATATAAAGTTTATCTATATGGAACAGAAACCACAACAAATAAACTAGAAGAATTAAATGATACCTTATCAAAAATATGTAGTTAGCATATAATAATTATTATAAAGGAGCTTGAAAAAGCTCTTTTGCTTTGATAAAATGACTATAATAATAGGATGTGAATATATGAGTAAAATTAGTAATAAAATAGTATGGATATTTTTATTAATACTATTTATTTCAACAGTAAATGTATATGCAAAAGATAATTGTGATAAGAACGCAATTAAAATAAAATCTATTACATCGGACAATATAGAAGGAGTAATAGAGTTATCTAAACCAAAACAAGAAGATAATTCTATCAAATTAGACTTACAAATGAAAGAGGTAGGAGATAACATCATATATGAAACTGTTATAAAAAATGAATCAAATGAAGATTATTATTTAAATGATAATAGTATTCAATTAAATAGTAGTTATTTTGATTGTAAAATAATATCAGATGATAAGTTAACTATTATTAAACCAAATCAAGAAACAAAATTAAAATTTAAAATATCCTATAAAAAAGAAGTAGAAGAGGATAAATTTAAAGATAATAAGTATGAAGATAATCAAGCAATAGTCTTAAAATTTGAAGATAAAAGACCAAGTCTATTATCGAATCCACTAACTAAAAGAAATCTAATAAAAATTGTAATAACATTATTTCTTATAACAGGAATAACTATTTATACAATAAAAAACAAAAAAGCAAAGTACTTAGGCCTAATAGGAATTACTCTTATTCCACTAAGTATTAATGCCTTATGTAAAGTAGAATTAAATATCAATACCCATATCGTAATTAATAAGGGAAATCCATGTACATATGATGGAGAACTAACACCAGGAGTAGAATTTACAAAAGGTAACTTTACTTATCACTACATGGAAGAGTTTTATTATGAACCCTATGAACCGAGTATCCCTCATGCACCTAATCCTGATTATATTATGAAACCGGTAGGTTCTCCTGATGGAGAGGTATTAAGTTGGACTGAAATGTCAGTTGAAGGTTGGGGAGCAAGATATACCCCTGGAGTAGAGGATACACCAGATAACAATACAATGTGTACAGAAATAAATAATAAACCAATTGTTTCACTAGCATATCTATTTGGTGGA
>Ga0247611_10003204_pt1 | contig 24699 bp, 26 predicted proteins | sample 177DNAGHGhighgp2_FD_192422 | JGI IMG/M metagenome (GOLD analysis project Ga0247611, IMG submission 192422) | Sheep rumen microbial communities from Palmerston North, Manawatu-Wanganui, New Zealand - 1770 DNA GHGhigh gp2 | ecosystem: Host-associated > Mammals > Digestive system > Stomach > Rumen... | reverse complement strand
TAATAGTATATGAAATAATGAAATGATTTGGACCGAAGTTTGTATTTCGGTCTTTTTTAATGCATAGGAAGCATTATGGAAACATTTAGTTTTAACAAATTGAAGTGAAATTGACAACACAAAAATGAATTTTGGTGCTATTACGAAAAAGCAAAAGTAAATATATAATTGATTAGAATTATAGCAAAAAAAAGATAACATAAAAGGTATTTGAATAATTAGTTAAAAAATAATAAAGATATCCACAACGGGATGTGAATAAGTATCACGAAAAAAACTACTAGTAAAAGTTATTAACAGAGTTATCCACACTATCCACAATTTATGCGGATAATTTTTGTAAAAAAACAATATACATAATGTAACAAAATTAACATAAATGTGACAAATAAAGGATTTAAATCTAAATATAATATGGTTGAGAGGATATATTCACTCAAAAATCGACTTTTTAATGCACTTTATCATTTAACCTATAATAAAATATATTAGGTGAAGAAAAATGTTTGAAAGAATTAGAAAAAAAATGTTTAAGAGAAGTATGGATTTTTTTGATATAAGCTTAGAAGAGTTGAAATTAAAGCAAAATCAAGGAGCTATAATTATTGATGTAAGAAGTTCACAAGAATATCTTGAAGGACATCTTGCTGGGGCAATAAATATACCATATTATGAGATAAATAGAAATGTTTACAATATAATAAATAGAAATAAAGAGATAGTAGTTTATTGTCAAGAAGGAGTCAGAAGTAAACAAGCATTTAAGATTCTAAAAAAGTTAAAATATGAAAGAGTTTTTAATTTATATGGAGGGTTGGAGAATTGGAGTTGAAAACAGATTTATTTTTTTGATAAGAGTTGATGTAAATGTGATTCTAAAGAAAAAATTAAAAAAGTATTGAAAAAACTAATTTTTTTTTGTATAATAGTATTGTACAAAATATTGGGGTATCGCCAAGCGGTAAGGCATCGGACTCTGACTCCGACATTCCTGTGTTCGAATCACAGTACCCCAGCCAAAATCGCAGAGTTTGTGTACTTATGCACAAACTCTGTATGCGTTTGCATCAATAAAAAATAGTTATACATATAGTTAAAGATGTTTTTAGAGAAATATTATGGTGCTTTTTACAGAGTTTTTATTGATAGTAATAATTAAATTTTATAAAATTGATATAAAAATTTAAAGAAAGGAGTATATGATGTATTCTAGTTATTAAATATATCATACAAGGAATATATGGGAGAAGACAGAGAGAAAAACAAATTTATAGAAGCATTAAAAAAGTATTCAAGTGAATCATCTAATTCAGAATTCCCAAGAGATGAATTTGTTTCCAAGAATTTTGAAAAGTTGTTTAAACATTATCGAACAAAGATGACAGATATAGATAGAAAAATAAAGATAGGAAAAACAACTAAAAATGGAGAACAATATTTTTTATATCGTAAAAAAATAGAGATTAGTAAACCTGTTTCAACTAGTTGTACATTAAGTTCATATTATTTTATAATAAATTCTGATGGGAATATAATTGGTAAAATATCAGTTTATAGTAATGATGAACCTAATTATTTAGAAATGGCATATGATATAATACCAGAGTATATGGAAATAGGAATTGGAACAGTAATGTTAGAAGAACTGATTAAGGAAATATTTGAAAGAAAGGTATTTGATAATATTAGTTATATATGTAGTGGTTGTCCAGATATAAGTAAAACTTCAATAAAAAAAATTAGATTAGCTATAAATAATGATAATATACCAAGTAAAAAAGTTGCAGAAAAAAATGGATTTAAAGATGTTTCAAAAAATCTAAATTGGATAGGTAGAGATTATGAATTAACAATTGAGGACTATTTAAAACAGAAAGAAAAAGAAAAATAAATATTTCCATTTCAACAAAAATTTGCAAATACTTAAATTATATGGTATAATAAATGTATATGGTTAAGTGATTTTAAGAGGTGAAAAAATGTTATATTTAATATATTTTTTAGTTTTAGTAATATTCGCATTAGCAGGATATGCAATAATGCAAATAAAATTATTTGGAATAACAGTTAAAGATTTTTGGAATTTTGTTGAAGCTAACCAAACCTTAGATAAATTATATGAATATTCAACGAAATATGATGAACTTAGTCCTCAACAGCAAATTTTATATTTAAAAGAAGCAGAGGCAATATTTAATGCATTTGATAAAATGCCAAATGAACTATGGGAAGATGAGCATGACAAATATTTTATGATACTTGAAAAATATAAAGAAATAAAAATGAAAAGATGGTCAGAGACTAAAGTATAAAGATGTGAAACAAAATGCGAAAAAATTCAAAAATGTTTCACATTATTTTTTTATATTTACTCGAATTAGTAGTCAAGTGTATTGACAGATTTATAAATAAATGATAATCTAGTATTCAATACTAGATTGTTTTTTTATATAATAAGAAAGTAATACTTTCCTATTATATAAAAGCCGATGTGCAGAAATTACCTATGTGAATTTCGCACTTGAACAAATTTACGGAACGCTTTAATAATCAAAATTTTTAAGTAGAGTTAAACACTAAAAATCTAAACAATCTATTTTTTATACGTTCCGATTTGTTCTATATTGTAAGGATTTATAATAATTATCAAATCCACTACTAAAATAGATATGGGAGGTTAGTATGAAGAAAGAATTTATTGATTTTATGAATGTTAAGGAGATTATTAAATATGCGACAGAAAATTATTCGGATTGTACGGCATTTACAATAAAAAATAAAAAAGGAAAAGAAGTAGAATATAAAAAAATTACATATAAAGAGCTTAATGAAGATATAAATGGATTAGGAACTGCACTTATAAACCTAGGGTTAGGGGGCAAACGTGTTGCAATAATTGGGAAAAATAGATATGAATGGATTTTAAGTTATGTTGCAACTTTGAATGGAGTTGGGATTGCAGTACCACTTGATAAGGGACTTCCTGAGCAAGAGATTATTATGTCTCTTCAAAGGAGCAAAGCTGATGTAATTGTATTTGAAGAAAACATGATAGAATTAATGAAAAAAATAAAAAAAGAAAATAACACAAATCTTTCAACATATATTTTGATGGATAATATTGAAGATAAAGAATTTTTAAATTTACACAAATTAATAGAAGATGGAAAAAAAGAAGTTCAAAATGGAAACAAAAAATATGTTGATTCAGATATTGACGACGACAAAATGAGTGTAATATTATTTACTTCAGGAACTACATCACTTGCAAAGGCTGTAATGATTTCACATAGAAATATTGCAAGTAATGTATCAGCACTAAAATATGAGCAACCATTTTGTAATACAGATACCAATATTGCATTTTTACCATTCCACCATATGTATGGTTCAACATGTTTATTACTTATGCTTAGTGCAGGTGTTAATAATGTATTTTGTGATGGATTAAGACATATACAAGAAAATTTAAAAGAATATAAAGTTTCTGTATTTGTTTGTGTACCATTAATTTTGGAAGCTATGCATAAGAAAATAATGCATACAATAGATAAGACTGGTCAAAGGAAAAAATTTGAGTTTGGAAAGAAATTAAGTAAGTTGTTACTAAAATTAGGAATAGATGTTAGAAGAAAACTATTTAAGCAAATTTTAGATGAGCTTGGAGGGGAAGTTAGAGCAGTAGTTTGTGGCGCAGCGGCACTTAATACAAAGGTAGCAGAGGATTTTAATGCTATTGGAATTTATACAGTTCAAGGATATGGTTTAACAGAGACAGCACCTGTTGTTTCTGGAGAAAATAAAGATACTATTGGGTATAATTCTTGTGGAAAGCCTTTACTAAATGTTGAAGTGAAAATCAATAATCCAAATGAAGATGGAATAGGAGAGATTGCGGTTAAAGGTCCTAATGTAATGCTAGGTTATTATGAAAATGAAGAGGCTACAAAAGAGGTGTTAAAAGATGGATGGTTTTACACAGGTGATCTAGGATATTTAGGAAAGAAAGGTCATATTTACATTGCAGGAAGAGAAAAAAGCGTCATTGTGTTAAAGAATGGTAAAAATATTTATCCTGAAGAAATAGAAACATTAATTAATAATTTGCCATATGTTGCAGAAAGTATGGTTTTTGGGTATCCTAAGGGTGATGATTTAGTTTTATCTGCCAAAATAGTATATAACCCTGAATATTTTAAAGGAGATTCAAAAGATAAAATACAGCATAAAATATGGGGAGATATAAAAGAAATAAATAGTGGACTTACAATTTTTAAACATATAAAGAAGCTAATCGTTACAGATGAACCTATGATTAAAACAACTACTGCAAAAGTTAAAAGATTTGAAGAAATTAAGAAAATTTTAGCTGAAGACAATGTTTAATATAAAAAAACTAATTCTGTGATTTACAGAATTAGTTTTTTTAATTTCTTATACCTTAATTTTTTTCTTTATTATTTCAGGTGCAGGCGGAATTAAAGGACTATATGTATCGCCTTCCAAAACGTCAACTTCAACAGTTCGAGTAAGTATATCTGTATAGCTATATGTTGCGTTTCTTGCCCCTTCTAAATATTTTACCGTAAATATATTTGGATATGCTTTTTCTATTGTAGCTTCTTTTTCAAAAGATTTATTTCTACCAAGAGAACCTTTAATAATAATCTTTTGACCAATTTTTTCTAATATGTCTGATTTCAAATTTAAAATATCTGCAGAGCAAATCATATAATCACCCTCACTTCATTATTGATGATTGAATTTTATCACAATATACATAAAATGTCAAAAGAGGTACAAAAATGTAAAATCGTTGTACCTCTTGATACTCTAAGAAAAAACGAACTAAAATAGCGAATATTACATTTATATTACATTTGTGTTACAAAAATATTACATAAGTACTATATGCTTTTTTCCTGAGGCTCCAATACCATCTACGCCATTTTTTCCATCTCTTAAATCCTTTTCTAAATCATCTATTGTAATGTATTTATATTGCTCTGTGGTAGCGACTTTTTTTGCAATTATAAGTGGATCAAAAAAATCAATTAATATTCTTGCAGGGGATGATGCAAAGTTTGCACCAGCCAGCATTAAGGCTTCAAAATAACTTTCACACGCTCCTGCAAATATAACCAATTCTTTTTTACTGTCTTGTTCATATCTTCTAGCTTCTTTCACAGTTTCAATAAAATACTTTGAATTTTTGTAATTATATATATCATCAAATCTTTTCCCTTTTTTTATCATTCCATCATGTCCAGTTACAATAAGTATGTCGGGTTCATAATAAGACAATAAATTATAAACTACTTTAGGTTGTTTATATTCTGGAATGTTTTTTACAACAGCAGTAAGTCCCATTTTTTGATAATATTTAAAAGATTTTGCACTATATTTTCTATCTCCATCTAAATGTAGAATTTTTCCTGTAATAATTTTGCTCATAAATATCAGTCCTTATTTAATTATATGCATGGGACAAGGGAACGGTTCTTTTAAAAAAAGGGACGGTTCTTTTTTTTAAAGAACCATCCACTAAGACATAAAAAACATTGTATTACTGAAAAGTACACAAAATAAAGAAAATAAAAAAACTATAATTCCTCCACTTATATTATTTTTTTTAGTTATTTCAAATCCTGCATAAGAGCAGTTATATAAAAAAATAAACAGGGTAAACATTAAAAAGATTATTTTTGTAAAAATAGTATTCATTCTATTAATCCTTTCTAAGACTAATTTTAATTTTAGTTTTAGTAATTATTTTTAACATGTCTTTATATTAATCTTAATTCATTAAACTATAATATATCTTAGCTTCGATATTTACATCAAACTTACTATTTTGATATTTTTTTGACCAATCATAATTTCTCCAGTCATGAATTGTAGAAAATTTGCGTTTTGCATAATTATAAAAGTTGTCTATATCACATTTGAATTCTGTACGAGTTTTTTCTAAATATTCTGTTATATAGGATTTTAAGGTTTGCTCTGTTACTTTAGAAATCTTATCTAAATCTAAGCTAGAGGGTTCATCTGAATAATTGATTCCATCCTTAATTCCACTAATTCTACCAATTAGCTTAATCTTAATACTTATTTTAGGTGTATCATTTTCTATTTCCACAGTTATTTTTGGGCTCATATTTTCAAATAGCTCAATATCTAGATAGTTTTCGTATATTTCAGTATTGTTTATTGTAAGCAAAAAAGAATTAACTTCGCCACTTATTAAAGTGTGACACAAAGTATCTTTGGCTGAAAGATCTCCAAGATAAATTCCATCATTCATAACAGCAAGACCAATATTTTCAGTGCCTCTTTCTCCAAGGATTGGAGCATTTCCTGAAATCATTTCAGAAAAAGGTGTTGAGTTATCAGGTTTTTCCGGCCTTTCGTTGGGATTTTTAGAGTTTTCGCTTGAACCTTCTTCTGATGAAGATTCTTCAGATGAACCACCTCTAGAGCTTCCATCAGAGGACTGATTTGAAGGATTCCCTGATGAGTTAGATGGAGAGATAGTTGGATTTAGACCGCCAAGTATTGCGAGATTTCCGCATTCTTTAGTTGTTAAATAATTATAAAATTCACCAATTTTTATATTTGAAGTGTAACCTGTATATTCACTACTATTAGGGAAGATATCATAATACTTTGTTAAGATTTTTTCAAGTTGAGAAGTAGATTTTTGGATATATTCTAGGGCATTACCTTTACAAATTATAATATTCATAGAAGGTCTAACTTGAATGTTGTTCATAAGTTCAGAGACTTCTGCATTTATGCCTTTTTTTGCAAGTTTATCAGAAAAAACTACAACCTTGCAATGAGATAAATTAACTTGTTTTCCTATATATGCATTAAGTAAATTTATGGCACTAGTAATAGAGGTTGCATTAATTGTATCTATAATTGCACTTTTGGATTCTGAAGAGCTTTCATTTGAAAAAGTTGAGGTATCCATAAATTCAAATGTGACTTGTAGATTTTGTTCACCTTCATTTTCATCAACAGCCAATGCTACAACATAAGAAATGTTATCAACACTATCTGAAGTATATGAGGCAGAAAATGCATACATAAATAATATGATTAATAATATTATAGCGCAGAATTTTAACAAATTTTTACTCATTTAAAGACTCCTTTACTTTATAAAGTTACAAGTATTAAAGATGAGGGGGAATAGATTTAATTTTTGTTATTTTTTAATCTAATTTTTTTAATATTTGCTAAAGTTAAAATTAAAAGCCCAAGTGAAATTATTCCAAAGAAAAACATTTTAAAAAAGTTATTTTGCATATACTCTAATTCAGATTTTGAATCTATAAGAATAGTGCATGCATATAAAAGCAAAACAAAAGGATAGCTTATTGGCTTTATGTCAGAAATATTTGTTATTTCTTTAATTATACCAATACACAAATTTGCATAAATTCCTAAAAAAGAGCATACTGCAATATTCATTATCATTAAAAAAGCAGAGTCAAGCCTTTGAAAAAATGTTCCAAATTCTATATAACGAACAGCAATGTATAGAGGGAAAAGCTGTCCGCTTGTAACATTTTTATTAAACATAAGTATTATTGTAGAAGTAACAAAGGTAAGCAATATGCTAGAAATTGCTGTGGAAATTAACGATATTTTCATTAACTTGTCTGGTCTTTTTAAATTTTGAGGCAAGAAAAAAATATATGCAATTCCGCCAAATGTAAAAAGATTTGTGGAACCTTCAAAAAATACTGAATTAAGTCCATATCCCATTATTGGAAAAATATTTTCAAAATTGAAATTTTTAAAGTTTCCAATAAATATGAGAAATATAGAAATAATAACAATAGGGATAATTATGAAGGTAGCTCTTAAAAAACCATTATTATTAAGATTACAAGATATGCCAGCTGTTATAGCAAAAAGTAAAATAGTATAATTTATATGAGTCATAGGGTAATAAACAATTTGTAGACAATTTACAGCTTTACAAAGCACAATTGATGCAGTAAAAACAAAGTACAGCAAAAAAGCTATTCCAACAATACATTTTAAAAACTTACCACCTAAAAATTCTGTAATATCTAAAAAGCTAATTCCTATAAATTTTTTATATAAACTGCAAATTATAAATGTCAAAGTCAGTGCAATAAAACTGATATAGCCAGTATTTATAAGACTTGCAGATAAACAATCAGAAGCAATGATTTGACTTGATACTAAAACTGATATTCCAAGACTGCTAGTTACTAAAAGGGAAAATGCTTCTTTATTATTTATTTTTTCCATTTTCTAATCCTTTCCATTTCATACTATATTTTTCTTGTGCAATTTGTTTTTTAGGCGCTAAAAAGTCATTCCTATATTCTTGTTTCCAAAATGGTGGAATAAAATACTTTAAACTAAAACCAGAGATATTTGGAGAAATAGGAGACACATATGATACACCAAAAGATTTGATACTACAAATAGTAGCAAGATATACATAAATACCAATTCCTATTCCTAGAAAGCCACAAATATATCCTAAAAGCGTAAATATAAACCTATAAATTCTTAAGTGAAAGCCAAAAGAAAAATTTGGGATTACAAATGAGGAAAGTCCTGTAATTGCAACAACAATTATTAGAATAGGGCTTACTATATTTGCAGAAACTGCAGCATCACCTAGAATTAAAGCACCAACAATACCAAGAGTAGAGCCAATTGCAGAAGGTGTTCTAAGCCCACCTTCACGAATAAGTTCAAAAGAAACCTCCATTAGCAAAAGCTCAAAAATAATTGGAAAGGGGACATTTTCTCTTGCAACCAATATTGAAAAAAGAAGTTCAGTAGGGAAGAGCTCTTGATGGAAGTTGGTTACAGCAATATACATTCCAGGAAGCAGTAAAGTAATCAAAACAGCAATTAATCTGATAAACTTTAGAAAATTTGCAAAAAGAGGTATTAGGTTGGAATCTTCTGGAGAAGCCAGAAAATCAGTCATAACAGAAGGGATAATTAAAGCATAAGGATTACCATTTACAAGTATTACGGCTCTTCCTTGATACATAGCTTTTACACATTTGTCAGGTCTTTCAGTAGACAGAATTTGCGGAATTCCAACACTTGAATCATCTTGAATTAATTGTTCGAGTTCACCTGAAGAAATTAAACTATCAATAGAAATATTGTTTAGCCTAAATTTTGCTTCTGCAATTAAATCTCCATTTGCAATATTTTTCATATAGCATAAAGCGCATTTTGTTTTGCTGAGTTGTCCAATTTCAACATTTTCAATTATTAGATTTTGATTGTTTACAAGTCTTCGAAGAAGGGAAGTGTTTGTTCGTATATTTTCTATAAATGCCTCTTGTGGACCTTTTATTACATTTTCAATCTGAGGTGTATCTATACTTCTTTGTTTAAAGCCTTTAGCATCTATATCAAAAGCTATATTTAATGTATCAACAAATAGTACACAGTTTCCTGAATTTATATCTGAAATAATTTTTTCAAAATCTATTTGCATGGATAAATTGTTATGAGGAATTAAACGATTATAAATATAATTTGCAACTTTTGTAGGATTTTTTTTATTCGTGTTGCTTTGAACGCTAACTTGTGAATTATAAGTATTATTTTTATTTCTTAGCATTAGAGGTTTTAAAATAAAGTGATTAATATTAGTAGAGTCTGCCATTCCGTCTATATATATTAAAAAAGCTTTATATTTTTTATTTTTACATATTAAAGAAAATCTTCTAATTATAATATCACTATTAATAATTGTATTTAATTTAGATTGAATAAACTCTAAATTATGTTTCAAACTAGAAGAAATTTTTTCATTAATTTTTTCCGAGTTTAAGTTTTGAGTAACTGCATTTTCAGTTGATTGAATATTAAAGTTATAATTTGTTCTAGGCTTATATTTAAACATTTTATAATCCTTTCGTGGACATGGGGACAATTCTTTTGTACGCCGTTGTCCGAAATCCTTCAAATGTAGTATTTACCAAATTTTGAAAAATATACTTAAAGGTGTTTTTGAAATTTTTTGAAAAACTTTCAAAAAAGTATTGACAAATTTTGAAAACATGGTATAATAATAAATGTGTTAAGAAAATGCAGGTGTCGTATAATGGCTATTACCTCAGCCTTCCAAGCTGATGACGTGGGTTCGATTCCCACTACCTGCTCCATAATGCGTTTTCGTCGAACCACTTGTAATTATTGATACAACTGAGTTTGAAGAAAACAAAAGTGAATATCATATCACTTATATAAGTCGATTTAGTCGGCTTATTTTTTTGCTTTTAGTTATCAAAATTGGTAAAAAAAGTAAAAGATAGCCTCAAAGTATTGAAAAAAGGAGGTTTTTGTGGTATGATAGTTACAGTTAAAAAAGAAATAGCAATAAGTAAAGAATTACATTCTAAAATTGAATGGGCTTGCACTTTTAGTAATTGTGAACCAAAGATGAAGAATGGTAATTTGAGAATGGTTGAAAAAACTAATCTTGCTTATGTAGAACCACATACAGCTGTTATTAAAGATAAACTATATTTATTCTTTAATGAACACGAATATTTTTACATAGGCAATTTAGCAAATAAATATCCACTCTCCAAATTAAGAGATTTTATCAATGGTAACTAATACTAGAAGTTTTCTTTATTTTCAGCAAGTTATATGATAAGTAAATATTAAAGTTAGTTTTAAGTGTTAGTTAGCAAAAGCTTTCTAGCACTTTATTTGTTTTTTAGGAGGTAGTAAATGGAGAAAGAAGAAAAGAAGATTGCAGGTATTTATATTAGAGTAAGTACCGAAGATCAGGCTCGCGAACGGATTTAGTTTAGGAGAACAAGAAGAAAAATTAAAACAATTATGCAAATACAAAGATTTTGAAATATTTAAGGTATATAAGGATGCAGGAATATCAGCTAAAAATATGAAAGATAGACCAGCATTTCAACAAATGTTGGAAGATATGAAAGCAGGAAAACTAAATTATATAGTTGCATATAAGCTTGATAGAGTAACAAGGTCTGTAAGAGATTTAGAAGTTCTAATAAGTACTCTTGAACAATATCATTGTTACTTAATTTGTGATAGAGATGATGTTAATACTTCTACTGCAAATGGTAGATTTTTTGTAAGAATGCTAACTGTACTTTCTCAACTTGAAATAGAAATAGTATCAGAAAGAACAAAGTTTGGCTTAAATGGTGCAATAAAAGCAGGTCATATTCCAGGACAATGTCCACTAGGATATTACAGAGATAAAGATAAATCATTAAAGGTTGATATTACAACAAAAGATTTAGTTTTAAGAATATTTGAAATGTATTTAGAAGGTAAGAGCTATCAAACTATAGCCAATATCTTAAATGAAGAAAAAGTATTATCTCCTAATAACAAGAAATGGTGCGACTCTACTATTGATAGAATCATAAATAACAAAATATATATGGGAGATTATGAAAGATATAAATATGATACTGATAAAGAAACAGAATTATTTGTAGATGTTGTTCCTCCTATTATAACAAGAGCTATGTGGGAAGAAGTTCAAAAGCAAAAAGAGAAAAATCAAAGGTCTTATTGTAGAAATAGAGTTTATATCTTTTTCCAAAAACTTGCATGTCCTACTTGTCGGAAAAATTATGACTTGTAAAGGTGCAGGTGGTAAGAAATCTAGATATATGTATTACTTCTGTGATAACTGCAATTTGTATTATAACGAAGATGAAATTGAAGACTGTTTAATTAACTATATTTTAGATTTAGTAGAGTATGATTTCAATGTAAACAAATACTTTTACCCTTTACTTGCTGAAAAGAAAGATGATGAAACTAAAGAAATTGAAAAAGAAATCAAAAAATTAGAGCAACAAAAGGAAAGAATTAAAAAGGTCTATCTTTCTGGAATTGTGAAAGAAGAAGATTTTGCAGAAGATTATAAACTGATAGAAAAGAAATTAGCAGATTTAGAAAACAAGAAAATTGACTCTTTAAATTTTGACAAGGAAACATATAATCCTCAACATCTACTTGCTGAAAGAGATATAGAAAGAGAAAAATTGACTGAACATCAGATGTATAAAGATGTTTTACTAAAACTATGGACTATGAAGAGTAAAGAAGAAAAGCAATCTTTTATATCTAAATTTATTGAAACAGCTACGTTAAAGAAAGATAAAGATGGAAATTTTGATATAGATAAAATCAATTTTAGAAGTAGTTTTGTTGAGCAGATAGACAAGCTATATGATAAAGGTGTTGTAGATTTTCCAACAATGCTAGAAAGAAATGGAAAACTTGAAGATACTAGAATTAGTGTAAATATGAATAACGAACAATTACAAGACTATTTAAGTACATTGAAAAAAGAACTGGATATAAACTATATGGATTTGGGAGAATACTATTTTCACGATGATAAGATAGATGAAAACTATGATAATAAATCCAAAGTTGCTATGATTAGAGATAGACATATTGAATTTAAGTTAAAGAAAAATCAGAAAGTAATCAGAATGGTAGCAATAAAACAATATAAAAACTTTTTAGCAAAACCAGAAGGAAAGTTACAACTTGGACTTGTTACCCATACTACTACAAAGAAAAAGCATAAATAATTGTTGCAATAATTCTTGCATAATATTCTCTATTACAACAAACAAATTAGCGAATACAAATTTATATTTGCATTAGCAATATAAATTTTGTGTGAGGTAATTTGAATAAATTTTATCCCTGTGGGAGAAAATTTATTGCCTCGCAGAGCCCCCGAGTTATGATGGTACGTCATAACTCATAGGGGGTTAGGACTTATGACAAGGTCAAAGTCCTATGCTTCGAAGAAAATTCTATAGGAGGAAAAAGATGGAACAAGAATTAGCATATTCATTTCACTTGGGTAGTGATAAAAACAAAAGTAAAGTAGCAAAAAAGACAGCTAAAGGAAATGTATCTAGAACTACTTCCCTTTCAAATAATGCTATTCAAAATGCAAATGATTTATCAAGAGTAAATAAACACAACTTGCGAAATTATGATAATCAAAGAGAATTAATTACTACTATTTATGGAACAAACGATATTGTAGAAGATGTTAAACAAGTATATTTAGAAGAATTTGAACAAGCTAGAATTGAATATAATAGCAAGACAAGATCTGATAGACAAGTTAAAGATTACTTTCAAAAAGTGTGTAATTCTCAAAATGATATTGCCTGTGAAATTATTATAGAACTTGGAGATATGGATTTTTGGCAAGATAAAGATGATGAATATAGATTTAAGATGATAGATGTATATAATGAGCAAATACAAGACTTAAATAAAATACTTCCTAGCTTTAAAGTAGCCAATGCTACAATACATTTTGACGAAACATCTCCACATATGCATGTTATAGGTGTTCCAGTAATAGAAAATTGTAAAAGAGGTATGGAAAAGCAAGTAGGAAAATCACAACTATTCACAAAAGAGTCATTAACCAAAATACAAGATAAGATGAGAAATGCTTGTATTAAATCGTATAATAAGTTCTATGATGTTGATAGTAAGCTAAAGACAAAGCAAAAAGGCAGAAATCAAGACATTAATGTTAAAGAAATGGATAATTACAGAGAGATGAAGAAAAAATTAGAACAAGAACGTAAAAAACTTGAAAATGCTAATAAACAAACTAAAAAGATAGATAATTCAAGTAAAGATATAGTAGAGTTATTAGATAATTTAAAACCTATGCCATTTAGTAAAAATAATAGCCAAATTTCAAACGAGAATATAGAAAATATCAAAGATTATATTAAAGATGTAATAGATGTTACCAAGACAGTTAGAAGTGTAAATGACTTAAATTTATCGATTAAAAAGTTTGAACACGCATCTTTTGAAATAGAAAAGGAAAATAAATCCCTTAAATATCAAATAGAACTTAAAGATGAAGATATTAAAGGATTAAAAGATGATTTATCTGCAAAAGAAAAAATAATTACTAAATTACGAGAAGAAAAAGAGAGTTTAAAAGCACAATTGCAGAAGTTTAAAGGATTTTGGCATAATTTAATGAGCCACTTTCATAAGAAAATCACTTATGATAATGATCAAAATTATAAAATTGTTAGTGATGACCTATATAAAAATGGCATATTTGATGACAATGATAATGAAATTGCAAATAATATTTATAGAAAAGTAACTATACCAGATGAAAATAAGAATAACAAACTAAAAAAGAAAAATGATTTTAATTTGAATTAAAGGAGAATTTTTATTATGAATAATATTATAGATGATAAAGTAAAAGATGTAATAGATATAATTAAGAATATGGATTTGAAAAATAAATTAAGATTAGGTGTATGTATGAGTTCAAGTGCTTATACTAACTTAAAATATAATAAAACACACATACACAGCATATTTGATAAAAGATTAAAAGAAATTGATAATGAATACTTAGCAAGCTATATAAATATGAGAAAATACCCTACTATCATATTTGCTATGTCTAAGATAATGGAAATGAATAATAATCAGCAAAATCAAATTGCAATGTATTTGTATAATAATGTATAAATTTTAAAAAAATAATTGACATTCGCAAACAATTGTTTTATAATATGAAGTACATTGAAAGGAATGTGATATGATGAAAAACGAAATCATTAAAGCTGAAATGAAAGTGAAAGATAATTTAGTTGGTGTAATACGAATAGGAAATACAGATTATATATGTTTAACAGATTTAGCTAGATATAAAAATCCAATAGAGCCTAAAGATGTTATAAAAAATTGGTTAAGAGCCAAAAGTAATATTGAATTTTTATCATTATGGGAGCAAATGCATAATCCGAATGTAAAAGGGGTCGAAATCGACACCTTTAAATCAGAGGCAGGAACACATTATTTTACAATGTCACCACAAAGATGGATTAAAGAAACAAATGCAATAGGAATTATTTCAAAATCAGGAAAGAATGGAGGAACATATGCACATCCTGACATTGCCTTTGAATTTGCAAGTTGGATTAGTCCAGAATTTAATTTGTATTTAATAACAGAATTTGAACGATTAAAGCAAAATGAAAGTTATCAAAATAAGATAGATTGGTCTGTAAGAAGAGAATTAACTAAAACAAATTATAAAATACATACTGACAGTATAAAAGAAAATATTATTCCAAATTTAACAGAAAAACAGAAATTGTATGTATATGCAAATGAGGCAGATATTTTAAATGTTGCATTATTTGGAATGACTGCAAAAGAATGGAAAGATAAAAATCCAGATTTGAAAGGAAACATGAGAGATTATGCTAATATTCTTCAACTCGTAATTTTAAGTAATCTAGAAAATATAAATGCAGAACTTATAAATCAAGGGGTATCTCAAAGACAAAGGCTTGAAAGATTGAATGAAATTGCAAAAAAACAATTTGAAATTTTACAAGACAATTCAGGAATTAAGAAAATAGAAAGTTTAGATGATAGAAAATTATTAGGATAAATTTTTATATTACTGATATTGGAAAAATATAAAAAACCAGAAATGTGATTTTCTCATTTTTCTGGTTTTCATATTATTATTGTAATACTTTTATTAATTTATTAGCCAAATTGATCATTTCATTGATTCCATCATAATATTTTTTTAAAGTTTCTTTATCTAATATATAATCTAAGCCGTGAATACCTAAAGCGTTTGTAGCAACTCTAACATACATTTTATCGTTAGTCAAAGTGCAATCAGTTGCTATATTATTTTTTTGCTTAAATTCTTTTAATATATTTTGAATATTATTTATTAGATAATCATCTTTAGTTGATGAATCTTGTTTATTTAACAATTCTATTTTTTTATCATTGATTCTTATTTGCATATTTGTTTTTTTATTTAATTCAACTAATAATAGATAACCTCTAAAGGTATAGTAAATATCTTTAAAAGGTCTTTTGCTACGTCTTTTGCTACCATCCATATATTCTTTTGAAGTAGCTACATAAGACATTTCAAGTTTGTTTGAATTATTTAAAATACCTTTTAATTCTGCTTCTGAATAGTATTTATCATATTCTCCAAATAACCCATTGTCATATGTTGATTTATCTATTCCTTTTGTTTGATTACAATAAGTCAATCCATCAAAACTATCATTTATTATTTTATTATAAATTTGATTCATTATATCCATATTAGGAGTATATGTAGTTCTTATTTTACTTCCTTTTGCCATAAAATAATATATTAATAGAGGACCAGGAATAAATAGCAACAAAAAAAGCAATTCAAATTTTTTGGTTATCAAAATCAAAATAGTAAAAAATATAATTATAATAATAATAGGTTTTACTAATTTTTTTATTGAATAATTCTTAATTTCTTTTAATTCATCATTCATATGTTCTGCTTTATCATTAAATTCAGAATATAATCCGTTATATATTTCTTCGAAATCTTTCATATGTATCACTCCTTTTATATTACAACAATATTATAGTACAAAATAGACAAATGTTCAAGTAAAAGAATAATATTGTCATGTTTTTTTATTATTTATTCGAAAAATATTGCAAATCAAAAAAAATTATGTTAAAGTAAAACTAATAAATCGAATTATATAAGAGAGCTAGAAACAAAATATGCAATTTTTTCGCATACCTGTTTCGAAATCGCTCCAACTATTAAAACTTACGAACCGTAATGGTTTCGTAAGTTTTTTTAAATACAAAAAATGAGTGAAGAATATCACCCATTTTAAAATTATTAATTAACTTTACTTAAGTCTATATTATTTTTATCAAATGCAATTTCTAAACTATAATAATTATTATTTGAATCTTTGGCTAAGCATGATTCCCAACCTGGTCCACCTGTTTTATCAACCCATTCACGAGCTGATGCAGAATAGATATCTGAAATATTATATAGTCCTGAAATTTCACCTCTTGATTTTAAGTTTTTAGTTTGTAAAGCATCTACATAAGATATATATTCAATTTTTCCATCTTCCATCAAAAATAAAATAGCTAAAGAGTTTGGCATTATATCTTGACCAACTTGATAAAAATATACTTTTTTTACTTTTCCATTAAAACCAGTAATTTCTTCTCTTTTGTTTTCTACTCTATTTATAGTAGAATTGGTAATTGAATAACTCTTAATTTTTTCCTTATCTGTTAGTTTGAAATATACTTTTGAATCTTCTAATATAACATCAAATCCATCTATATGATTTATTGCAGAATTTTCAATCTCATATGTAATATCTCCAATTAAACCTGTTTTATTTACTTTATTTGTAACATTTGCTTCTTCAAGTGTCTGTTTTTTTGATGAAGTTTCTGAAGTATCATTTGTGTTTTTTTCATTTTCAGTTGAATTAATAGTTTCTGATATAATATCTAGTTTGCCTTGTAAATCACTAACAGTTCCATTTAGGCTATTTATTTGAGATTGAAGCTCAGCAGACTTTTGGATTTCTGATGCTTTATCATTGTTAAGTTTATAAAGAAATAATCCCATTACAATTATTGCAATTATAGCTATTATAAGGAAAATCATTGATAAACTTATCTTACCAGCTTTTTTTTCTTCCATTTTTTCACCTTCTTTCTTTTGTAAAATTAATTATATAACTATATTTTATCAATTTCAATATTTTTTTACAAGACTATTTGAAATTTTTATAGAATTATTGGAGAAATATAAAAGATTTGTCAAAATATAAGCAAAAGCAGAAAACTAATTAAATGTGATTTGATTTTTTTTTGCAATTTTTCAAAAAATATGATATAATAGGGCAGTATAAATTTTATTAATAAGGAAAATTCGATTATGAATAAAAATATTAGCATAAATTCTGATAAAAAAACTAAAAAAACTATTACAATAGGAACGCATAATGGATTATTTCATTGTGATGAGGTAGTTGCATGTGCGCTTTTAAGTATGTTTATTCAAAATCTTTATGGAGAAGAAGTAGATATTAATATTATTAGGACTAGAGACCTAAGTATTTTAGAAAAATGTGATATTAGCGTAGATATAGGAGAGGGGAAATATGATCACCATTATACAGGTTTTAATGAAAAACGTGATGGTGAAAATGGAGAGATGTATGCAAGTGCCGGATTGGTTTTTAAATATTTTGGACGTCAATTAATTGTATACATAAAAGAAGACATCGCTAGAGAAATTTCAAAGAGTGATGTGGCAGTAAAAGAAAATCAAGAAATAGAAGATATGACAGAGGGAAAAATCAATTCTTTATATAAAGAGATAGATGAAGAAATTATTAAGCCTATTGATATGCAAGACAATGGAAAGCAAGATACTGCACATTATTTTGACTTTATACCATTATTTAATCCTAGCTGGCACGAAGAACAAAGTTTAAAAAATTTTGATAAGAGTTTTGAACGAGCATTAGATTTAACAATCCAAACCTTGAAAAATTATTTTAATAAAAAGATATTAAACAAAGAAGGCATTAAAGATGAAGAAGAAAATAGTGCAGAGGAATTGAATTTTCAAGCTATTGTTGAAGAGTATTTACCAATAATCAGTAATAATATGAGAGCTACATTAGAGGATAATACAGATTCAAATGAAGTATGTAAAGTTTCACCTGAATTAATTGACTATGTAGAAAGTAAAATAGAGCCATTTATAAGCAGTCATGATTTTTCAATATACTCGGAAGAAGTAAAAGAATTAATAATTAAACAGAAAATTCATAAAATTGTAGATGATTTCTATAGTGCTCCAGTAATGAAGAAAATAATAAACAAAGCTCAATTATCACAACACTCAATACTTGAGATTCCATCTCAAACAATAAATTGGGAAGAAACAATATGTCAAGCTAATGAACAAAATGAAAAAAATGGAAAAAAAGAACGAATTGATTTTGTAATATATCCATATCCAAATGGAGGATATGCTCTTCAATGTGTACCTAAGTCAAACTCAAAAGAAGATAAATATACTAAAAGAATTAGCTTGTTAAAAAAAGACAAATTACCTGATGGAATAACAAAAATACATCCAAATTTATTTTTTGCTACAGGAGAATATGATGCTTTAATAAAATTAGCTGAAGAGGCAATTAAATTAGAAGTAGAGAAAGATTCTAAAGGTATAGAACATTAAGATTTAAGAAGATAATATCATCTAAAGTAGTAAACAAAAACCAGTTAATATGAGAAATACGACAAGTGCCAGATTTTGGTTTTATTCAAAAAGGTTTATAGGTAAATCCTTTGTAAAAAACTTAAATATAATTTGCAAGGTATGAAAAATGAAAATATTTAAACAAACAGAAATAGAAGAATTAGCTAATATTATAAATAGCGACGGAGTACTTGCTATACCGACAGACACCGTATATGGATTATGCGCAAAAATGAATTCAAAAAAAGCGAGAGACAACCTAATGAGAGTTAAAAATCGTCCTTTAGACAGGGCACTTCCAATTATGTGTGCAGATTTTGAACAAATTAAAAGTATTGCAATAGTTGATGAAAAAGAAGAAAAAATAATTAAAGCTTTTATGCCAGGTCCGATTACTATTTTATTAGAAAAAAAGAATGTAATACCACAATATGTAAATAATGGCTTGAAATCAATTGCGATTAGAATGGCTACATCAAATGTTATAGAAGAGTTAATTCGAAAAGTAGGATGTCCAATTTTTATGAGTAGTGCAAATTTAAGTGGAGAACCTGTATGTGAAAGTATTGAAGAAATAAAAAACAAATTTCCAAATATTGATGGAATTATTGAGGGGCAAGTTTCTTATGGAAAAGCAAGCACAATTGTAGATTGTACATCTGAAGAAATAAAGATTATTCGAGAAGGACCAATTTCATTAGAGGAAATTTTAAGTGTAATAGAATGACGAAAAAAGGTGGACAAAAGGAAGGTTCTTTTGTCCATCTTAAAAATTAGACAAAAGAATTGTCACTTTATCCAAAAAGGAGATTAAATTATGGAAGAAAACATAATTACAGTTAAACATATTTCTAAAAGCTTCAAAATATCTAAGAGAGAAGCGGGATTAAAAAATGCAATAAAATCATTTTTTAAAAGAAAATATCAAATAATAAATAGTTTAGAAGATATTAATTTTTCAATTAAAGAAGGAGAAATTGTTGGATACATTGGACCAAATGGAGCAGGGAAATCAACAACAATAAAAATAATGGCAGGAATATTGGTCCCAACCTCTGGTGAATGTACAGTAAATGGATATACTCCTTGGAAAGACAGAAAAAAATATGTTAAAAATATAGGAGTAGTATTTGGACAAAGGTCTGGATTATGGTGGGATGTTCCACCAATTGATTCGTTTGAGCTTTTAAAAGATATTTACGAAATTCCACAAGCCGAATATGAAAAAAAGCTAAATGAACTTAAAGAATATTTAAATCTAGATGATATTCTAAATATACCTACTAGACAATTAAGTTTAGGGCAAAGAATGAGATGTGAAATTGCAAGTGCATTATTACATAATCCTAAAGTATTGTTTTTAGATGAGCCAACAATTGGATTAGATGCTGTTTCAAAATTAGCACTTAGAAAATGTATCAAGCAAATTAATGAAAAAACAAAAATTACAATAATTCTTACAACTCATGATATGCAAGATATAGAAGCATTAACTAAAAGAATTATTTTAATTGGAAAAGGAAAAATTCTATATGATGGAAGTCTAAAAAAAATTAAAAATAAATATAGTGGCGATAAAAAAATAAATATAAAGTTTAAGTACACAAACAAAAAGATTAAACTTCAAAATGCTGATATTGTTGAGCAGACAGAAGAAACTGCAAGTATTGTGTTAAATAATAAAGAAGAATCAATGGCGAACATTTTAAATGAATTAACAAGTCAAGTTGATGTGGTAGATATGAGCATTGAAGAAATGTCTACAGATGACATAATTGCAAAGCTTTATAATGAACTAAAAATTTAAGAAATGCAAGAGCAGAATAGTTAAAAGAAAAAATATATGCAATAAAAAACAAATAGTTAAATGAAAAAATATATGTGGGTGAAAGGAACAAATATTTAAATGAAAAAATATATGTCATATTTTAAATTAAGATTTAATGTGGCTTTACAATACAGAGCATCGGCAATTGCAGGAATGTGCACACAATTTTTTTGGGGAATGATGCAAATATTAATATATATAGCTTTTTATGAAAATGCTACAGGAACTACAATTTCGTTAGAACAATTAGTTTCTTATGTATGGCTAAGACAGGCATTTTATTCATTAATTAACCATGTTACAGATGGAGAAATAAAGTCGTCAATAGAGAATGGAAATATTTCTTATGAAATGATAAAGCCTATTGATTTATATTGGATTTGGTTTTCAAAAACTATTTCGTCAAGATTAGCATTAGCTCTACTAAAATGCATACCTCTTTTAATAATTACTCCATTATTGCCAGCGGGAATTAATCTTAATGGACCTGTTAGTTTTTTAGCATTAGTATTGTTCGGATTCTCTCTTTTTGTTGGAATGTTTATAATGTCGGCAATACTAAATCTATTTTATATTAGTGTTTTTTACACTATGTCAGCAAAAGGGACAACGTCAATTTTTTATGGTGTACTTGAATTTTTTGGAGGAGGATTTATTCCAATTGCACTTATGCCAAGTATATGGCAAAAAATTTGTTATATACTACCTATAAGCTTAGCAACAGATTTACCTTTTAGAATTTATACTGGAAATATTAATGTTTTAGATGGACTAAGACTCATGAGTTTTCAAGTGGTTTGGATTGTAGTTCTAATTATATTAGGAAATATATTATTAAACAAAATTTTAAAGAAAGTAGTAATTCAAGGAGGATAGATTTCAAATGAAAATATATTTTAAAACAATTCTAATGAATATAAAATCACAACTTGAATATAGAAAAGCATTTATAATTTCTACAATAGGAAGTTTTTTAGTTACATTTTTTTTGATAATAGCTGTGTATTTTTTATTTTTAAATTTTAATCAAATAGGGGATTGGAATTTCTATCAAGTAGCATTTTTATTTGGATTAGTTTATTTTAATTTCTCTGTTGCAGAAATGTTTTTAAGAGGATTAGACCATTTTGATGATACTATAAGAAAAGGAGATTTTGATAGGCTGTTAGTTAGACCACAAAATCTTTTAATACAAGCAACCAGTATGGAATTTGATTTATCTAAATTAGGTAGAATGATTCAAGCTATATTAGTAATTGTGATAGCACTTTTAAAAATACATATAGATTGGACTATATACAAAGTATTGGTATTTATTTTGATGAACGTAGGTTGCTTTATGATTTTTTTAAGCGTATTTGTGCTAAGAGCAACATTTTGTTTTTGGACAATTAATGGATTGGAATTTATGAATATATTATCAGAGGGAGGAAAAAAAGTCGCACAATATCCAATTAATATTTACGAAAAATGGTTTAGAAGAATTTTCACTTATATAGTACCATTTGGACTTGTAAACTATTTTCCTGTAATGTTTTTATTTGGAAAATCAGATAATTGGTATTATGGAATAACTCCATTAGGAACAGCTTTATTCTTTTTGATAAGTATTAATATATGGAAAATTGGTGTTAAACATTATGAATCTACTGGGTCATAATGGACAAAAGAACCGTCCCTTTGTCAATTAAACGAAAAAATGATATAAAAAAGAATTGAAAAATTAGATAAAATATGATAGTATTTTATTATAAATACAAAATATGAAGGAGTAGTTTTAAAGAAATAGTTTTTTAGTAACTATGTGTGAGTTCAATCGAAGTTAGAAAGGGATGATTTTTTATATGATAAAATTAGAACAATATAGAGATAAATGGTTGAGTGAGAAAACAGATGAGGTTATAGGTTTTTATCCAAGAGAATTTTATTGTTTAGATAATTTCAGTTCTTTTAAAGTATTATATAATGGAGTACTATATTCTTCAGTTGAAGAAGCTTATCAAACAATGGGATTTATAGATAGTTGTCCTGAAATAGCAGAAAAAATAAAGAAATCTTTTTCAGCACATGAGGCACAAAAAATTGCTTATGCCAATAAAGATAAAAAAAGAAAAGACTGGGATAATATCAAAGTTTCTATTATGGAAGAATTGCTTAGAGCAAAAATTGAACAGAATCCTTATGTCAAGAAAAAATTACTTGAGACAAAAGATTATACAATAGTTGAAGATTCACCTAAAGATAGCTTTTGGGGTTGGGGAAAAGACAGAGGTGGTCAAAATAATTTAGGAAAATTATGGATGAAATTGCGTGATGAAATAAGACAACAATGTGAGGATCTAAAATAGGAACAATAAAGTATAAATTTTAAGGAGGCAAAGTTATGAAAAAATATTCAACCATTGAAGAAAGGAAAAAGGCATTATCGGATAGGTTAAAGGTAAAACCAGAAGTGTATGTAAATCGAAGAGAAGAAAAGAGGCGTAGAAAAGAGAGAGAAAGACTACATAAGAATTTTCATAAAACAATAAATGGGAGATGATGATAATGGAAGAAAAGAAAAAAGTGAAGATAAATATTTCGACAGCTTTATTGATGTTAGCACTAGTCGTAATTATTATAATGTCATTTTTTATGTATAAATTGATTAAAGAAAGAAATATTAAAACAGATAATATAGCAGAAAAATTAACTGCTCAAGAAAACATAAATGATGATAATTCTGCAGAAGAACTAAAAAAATTAGCAGAAAATGAATATGAAAATAAGAGTAATGAATCAGAATCTGCTACATTAATTGACGAAGATGATGGACCACAACCAATGGATAATAATATAGAAGCGCAATCAACAAGCTCAAAAACAGTACCACAATTAGATGGAAATTTTTATGAAATAAAATCAATAATAAAAGAATATAGAGATAATGAAAAGGTTAAAAATTATAAGGATTTTAATTATGATTTGGATTCAAATGGAACTATAGATAAAATTACGATAAAACATATTATAAATGAAAAAGAAGAAGAATATTCATCTGATAGAGACTATTATTCATTAGAATATAATGGAAAGCCAATTTATGATCATTGGGATGGATATGGTTCTGTTGGTATTGTGGATTTAGATACTAGAGATAAATACTTAGATATTTGGGTTTATGATGATGGACCAAGTGATGATCCTGGCTATTGTTTTTTTAGAAAAGTAGGAAATAAAATAATAAAAATGGGTGAATTTGGTGTAGAAAGAGGATTTTTATGTGATGGAAAAGGTAGAATACTTTCTGCTCATAGAGATATGCCATGGATAAGCCCACAAGTATTTAATTGTTATTATACAATAGAAAACAATAAGTTTAAAAAACATTCTTTAGATTTTTCTTATAATAAGAATTTTGAATATACTTCAAATACAGGATTTTTTACAACAGATTTAGAAAATCTAAAAAAATTTGAAAAAGATGATTCAAAGAATAGTAGTACTCAAGAACTAATTGCTTTAGGAAAAAAATATAATATTAATAAATTAGATAAAAATGCAAAATTTAAAGTAGTAAAGTTTATAGAAGCAGGAGAGTATTCTCCAATGGACTTGGAAGTAACTTTATCTGATGGTACAAAAGGATATCTTATTCATCCATATGGAAGATTTTATATTTATGATTAAAAGTTGAACAAAAGAACAGTCCCTTTGG
>Ga0247611_10003203_pt1 | contig 24712 bp, 29 predicted proteins | sample 177DNAGHGhighgp2_FD_192422 | JGI IMG/M metagenome (GOLD analysis project Ga0247611, IMG submission 192422) | Sheep rumen microbial communities from Palmerston North, Manawatu-Wanganui, New Zealand - 1770 DNA GHGhigh gp2 | ecosystem: Host-associated > Mammals > Digestive system > Stomach > Rumen... | reverse complement strand
GGCGAACGTTGTTCCAATGGGGCGTGTTGGTATGGGCGAACATAAAATTGCACCCGCAACCGCGTCCAATCCGTCGTCATGTTCGCCGCCACCAATCGGTGTCCATGCCAACATTTCTGAGATAAACGGGGTTTTCGTTATGCGCCGATGCGCGTAAAGTCGCCCGGTCGTAAGCAACGGTTCGATTGCATCCAAGATTCGGTCTTCTTTGCGGCGGCTGTTGCTTATCGGGCGGATTTGTATTTCATAGCCCGCGCGCGCAATTGTTTCACGCATAATTTCCGGCAACGCCGCACCAATTCCGTTTGTTTCAAGTGCAAGTGTCCTTTGTCGGTGTGCACGCACGAACGACAGAACCTTTTCACATTGGTATGCAAGTGGGTATTCAACTTCGTCTGGGACAACCAAATAAATCATATCGTGAATAAACGCGCGATGCGTTCGGTCGTCACGATAGATAATCACGCAAACACTGTTATCCGAATTTCGCCGCCCGCCCGACGGGTCCCAATATATTGTCGCACCGGTTATTGGTGTTTCGTCAATTCGGCACCCGTGCGGATCAAATTCTGCGTCATATAATTTTATTCCCCCCGGGTCAAGGCGGATTTTATCGGGCGCGATATATTGCAGCATCATTTGTGCCGAAAAATGTCGTTCGCCCACGGTTTTGCGGATTTTATCGATTTTTTCAATTGGGAAAACCGCCGGCCACGCCGGGTTTCCGTCACTGTCAATTATCGGAATTTTCAATTCCGAATAACCCGATAAAAAAGGCGTTGAAAAAACATTTTTTTCGTATACTATGTTTGACATGGACTTTACTCCCAAAACTTTGCCAACGAATTTAGAGGCCGAACAGGCCGTTCTTGCCGCGGTTTTAATGAAGAATCGGGCACTTGAAAAAATTTCCGAATTTTTGCGACCGGAAGATTTTTCGCATCCCGCGCACCAGGAAATTTATAAACTTGCCCTGCGCCAATTTGCCGCCGGAATTCCGTTTGATATCATTACCGCGAAAAACTATTTGGACCAGCAAGGAACATTGGAATCGGTTGGTGGCGTCGAATATTTGACCCAGTTGGCAAGTGCCGGCGCAACCGTTGTAAATGTCGAACAATACGGTCGAATCGTTCATGAAAATGCGGTGCGGCGCGAACTTATTGATTTTGGGCAATCGGTCACCGATGCCGCGTTTGTCGAAGACCTTGATAACCCAGTGTCGTCACAAATTGAAGCCGCCGAACAAAAATTGTTCAATTTGGCAATGACCGGCGATGCGTCACGCGATGTCGTGCCGATTGCAAACGCGTTAAAAGATGCCTTGGCTGAGGCGGAAATCGCATACAAGGCGGACGGAAAACTTTCGGGACTTACCACGGGACTTACCGATTTGGACCGCGCAATAAGTGGTTTGCACAAATCAAATTTGCTTATTATCGCGGGTCGTCCGGGTATGGGTAAAACCACGCTTGCCATGAATATCGCGTTCAATGCCGCAAATGCAATTTATTCCGGACGCGCGAACGAACAATATAAGGGCGCGGTCGCGTTTTTTAGTCTTGAAATGGGTGCGTCTGAATTGGCGGCACGTGTTTTATCGTCCCAGGCACGAATTCCATCATCCGCGATGCGCGAAGGTTCACTAACGGATGAAGATTTCCTTAAAATGGCGCAGTTTTCCGATGCAATCGGGCGAATTCCGTTGTTTATTGATGACACACCGGGCATGTCTTTGCCAATGATTCGCACGCGGGTGCGGCGGCTTGCGCGGAAATATAATGGTATTGCACTTATTGTTATTGATTATTTGCAATTGCTGACTTTGCCGGGCGGAAAACGCAGTGACAATCGTGTGCAAGAATTGTCTGAAATCACGCGCGGCCTTAAAATGATGGCCAAGGAATTTAGTGTTCCGGTTATCGCCCTGTCGCAATTGTCGCGCAGTGTGGAAAATCGCGATGATAAACGTCCACAACTTGCCGATTTGCGTGAATCTGGGTCAATTGAACAAGATGCCGACATTGTTATGTTCACATATCGTGAAGAATACTATCTGCAAAATCGTGACCCATCGCGCCGGCTTTCGAATACGCCAAGTGAAAAATCCGTCGATTCATGGCAAAACCGACTTGAAAAGGCCAAGGGCAAGGCGGACATTATCATTGGCAAGAATCGTCATGGCCGAACGGATACAATCACCGTTGCATTCTTGGCGGAATATAGTTTGTTCGATAACCTTGGTGAAATGGCGGGACGCGGTGTAGAATTTGCATCCGACACACCGTCCGTTGCCGAACCTGTCGATGCACCAATGTCAATTGATATTGATGAAATCCCAGATGAATTCGAATAGTAGTGGTTAGTGTTCACTTTTTCCTTGCCATAATTTAAAAAATCTCTTATTATTTTGTCAAGATTTACCCAAGGAGTTTTTAATATGGCCCAAGAAGAAATCATTTTTCCAAATAATATCCGTAACATACGTCTTGCCACGGGCATGAAGATGACCGAATTGGCGCGGCGTTCGAATTTGTCGCTGTCCGCTGTTTCCAAAATTGAAAAGGGCGTTCGTCGTCTTAATCAGAAACAGTTGTTAAATATCTGCAACATCTTGGGATGCAAGTTGTCTGACATTTTCATCAAGGACACTGACGAGGTTGCGTCAAAATGGCAAAATGAAATTACCCGTCGTATGAATGATAACGAAGACGGTGGTCTTAAAGTATTTGGTACCGGGTTGCGCCGGATACGTCAGCAATCTGGTAAAACCATTGCCCAGGCCGCCAAGGATGCGGGCATGACGCTTTCGGTTTATCATAAGATAGAGGTTGGCCAGCGCGAGGTTTATAAAAACGAAATCGAACCTTTGGCAAAATCGTTTGCACATTCGGTCGAAAGTTTGTTTGATAAAATTGCCGAACTTTATAAATCTGGCGAACTTACCAAACAGATGAACAAAGTCAAAGAACGTGTCCGGGCCGTTTTAGTGCCAGGCGATTCGTCCAATGATTTTGACGAAACGCATGGGCATTTGTATGGTGCAAAACTTTATGATAATGCGCGGCGTAAATTGATTCCTGTGTTTGGACGGCCCGATGGCAAGGTTATAAGTTTCGCGCGGTCTGAATCAAAAATGATTGCGGCACCGGCAAATCTTGAAGGTCGTCGTAATGTATATGCGGTCATTCCTAATTCTAAACGCGCGGGCGGATTTATACCGGAAAAATCTTATGTTTTTGCGGACACCAAGGCGAATGTTGCGCCGGGCGATTTGGCCGTTTTTATTGATGCCGAATTTGGTTCATTAAAAGCCGAAGAGAAAACAACCGCCAACATCGCCGTTGTGCGTAAAGATTCCAAGGGCAAGATTTATGGTCAAATGGTTTCGCCAGATGAAAAAATTTCCGCACCGACAATGCACAAGGTTATAATGATTTTGGCCGAATAAAACACCACCGCGGGGGAATAATCGGGATGAAAGCAAGGGCAAGTGTTATTGCACAAAAACTTTTGAATCTTTATCGCCAGGCGCATGTTATCGTCGGTGGATGGGGCGCGGTGAATCGTGTTTTTGTCGACGAAGCAACCGATGAGATTTTGCACGAATTGCAAGATTTACCCACCGGAAAAATGTTGATTCAACATATTAAAAATTTGCGTGACGGCACAACACCAATGGATTCTATTGCGCGCGAATTGTTGCCATATGGTGGCATGATGAATGAATCTGCGGATGCATCAGACATGGCGGATGATGAATTACAGCAATTGATTTCGGCAATCGATTCGTTTAACCCAAGTCTTGATGGCATAAATCAATTTATGGCGAATCCTATTATCAAAAAATTCGGCGATGATTGGGTGTCGCGATCCAAAAATGCATTGTTCAACAATCCCGAAGCATTACGAAAATTTGATGATATTGTTCGCACGGCCACGGCTTATCGTATGTGGGACAACGCGAACGATGTATTATCCAAACCCATTACCGAACGCGCACGCGCAAATCTGCAGGTGGACATGCCGGAATATGAAACGTATTTACCAATGTTTGGTGATGAAGGCAAAAAGATGTTGCACCGTTTACACGGGTTGCTTAGTTCTATGCCGTCGCATGATGTGGCCTAGGATATTCGGTATATTGTATCCAGTGTGTGTGGCGTTCCAATATAAATCATCGTTCCATTTGGTGACAGGATAAAATCCAGTTCGCGCAATCTGTCGCGCAGACCGGCCCGTTTTTTTATTGTATTACAAGTATTTGGAACTTCGACATCGTCGCATATTATTAAATCCGCACGCATACCGGTGATGTTGCCATAAACGCCTTGGCAAACAACGGATGGTTCACGAATTCCGATGGGGCGGTTTATGGTTATTTTATTTTCCGCCCATTCGCGTTTATTTTTTGGAATCATATCCGCACACCAAGGATGATTTTCCAAAACATTGCGAATATGCATAACCATCCTTGTTGCCAAATGCGTTTCCGCGGATAAAATCAAAATCCGTGTTTCGGGTCGCCGATATAATACACACGCGGCAAAAATTCCGACAATTGTTGATTTGCCTGAATGACGGAACGCCATAAGCAACCCCCGGTGCGAATCGCCGGTGATTACACTTGTTAAAAAATTCATCATATCACGGTGATGCGCCGGCGTTTCATATCCCAATACATGATTCCAAGAATCCAAAAATTCATTGTATTGATTCATGGTTTTCAAACCAGTTTATCCAGGTGTTCCAAAATTGATGTCAGCATATTTTTCTTTTTTACGCCGATACTATTTAATTTTGCCATGTTTGTTTTTATTTTATTGTCATACGGGGTTTCGATTTCCTGTTGCAACCTGTGCATAACATTTTTTTCCGTTATTCCATTGGCCGACATGCCGGATGCGCCGTATTTTGCGCGTTGCGTGGCAAGCACTTTTTTCACAATATTTTGTTTTTCGACTTCGTCCGATGCGATATCTGATAAAATCTTTTTTTTGTTTTTTTCGGCCGCATTTTTATTTTCTTTATAATTCAAAATATCTGTAACATCTGAAATAATTTGTCCCATTTTTATACCTCTTGTTCGTTTATATTTGATATCTTCCGTATATTGTCACCGACAATATTTTTAATGGTAAATTGTCTGTCGTAGAAATTTTCCATGGCGCATCAATTAAATCTGTACTTGTTCCCAATACATTTATAGATGCATCACCACTGAACCCGACCGAATCATCGGAATAAACATCGTTCGGCAAAACCACCCGTTCATCGTTTATGAATAATGTCTTGGTATTATAAACGCGAACTGTTATTTTTGTGATTCTGATATATTTTGCATTATGTCCCGATGTTAAAAGTGGTAATCCGTATGCCGTTGCGGCGTATGTATAATTTTCTGCATCAACGAATTCTGAATCATCAAAATATTCAAGGAAAAAATCGTCACCACGTTTTACAACGACAAATGTTTTGTCATCGTACGTTGTGGTTGATGTAAACTTTCCATCCGTTGTGTATCGCCCCCAAGCAGATATTCCGTGCGATGTGTCATAATTCAATACCGCCATATTTCCATCAGACATAACAACAAAAAGTTTTTTATTGTTTTTATTGTAAGAAATATCGACGGGGTTCGTTATCAAATGTTCGGCAAATGCACATAAATTGTTGGCATCGTAATTTTCGCCCAAACTATCAAGACACAGTTGTCGGATTTCTTTATTTTTTGCGACGAATATAGTTTTGCCTTCGATTTGTTGTGGCGCAAGATATCTGTCCGCGGGGCTGCCAATCGATGTATGCATTTTTATATCGACTGATTCTGGGGTAAGTGGTTTATTGGAAACCGCCCATTCCCCTTCGGATGTAAGTATCTGTAAATTATCACTGCTGACCAGTGTGCAAACATGCTGTCTGTGGTCTGACAACAGTGTGAAAAATATCGCTTCGTCATCCAATCCGGTCCCAGGGTCAAAATTTCTGTGCCTACCAACATGCGACAACCATATTCCACCCGGCCATGATTTAGCACCACCAAAAACCAACCTATCTTGGTGAAAAGTTATCGATGATGGCCAACCGCGACGTGGACTAAACGCGGCTTCTTGCCAATCTGAAATTGGGTCATTCGGTATTGTATATGTGCCGTTGCATATTACCGTTATATCTGTGGCACTTACATACGAATTTACCAACCAACTTTTTCCAATTGCAAACAAATGCCCACCAACATTATTCTGGGTCCAAAAATCTTCACTTGCTATGAAATGTGTGACGCCACCCGAATTTGTTATGGTTATTGTGACATCTTCGGAATCTTCGAATCGCATAAAGGGTATTTGCAAATTCCCGGTATCCGGCGATTTTGAAAACGTGAAATTTTTAATTTTGAAAATCCCATTTTCGTAATATAAAACCATTGGCGCGTAATCTGGATGCACAAATATCATTGTGCCAAAACGTTGCGTGTATTGTAATTTCGGAATCACGGAACTTGGCCATGGTGTTAATACATCTTGCACGAAAGTATTGTTCGCATAAATTCTTATGCGTCCGTTCATCATTGCCAAAATATATTCTTGGGATTCTGATAATGAAAAAGATACCAATCTTGCATCAGAAATCAATTGTGTGGATTTTTTTAGACCCGGTCGCCGCACAAGGCCCCCACCCGCACACACATCAAAATTTTCCATAAACCTAAGGCCTTGGATATCATCGTTTTCAAAAAAGTTTATTGAAACTTCACCATTAGTAAAAGATTTCTCGGTTTTTATAAAATTTCCCATATTAAAATCTCCTTTGGCTTGTTAAAAACGACTATCTATCAATGAAAAATTTTCTATCCCCGTATTCACCGATGTTGTGCTGTCTATAAATTTTGCGGTTTGTAATTCGTTTTCATAAAGTGCAACCAATGTTCTGAATACTGTTTGATCGGAAATAAGTGGCATACAAAATTCCACGGCAAGTTTTGTCGCGACAAGTGATGCGAAATAACTTGGGAAAACATCCGGTGTCACACGAACTATGGCCACCAGGTTTAAGGTATCTGTATTGGATATAATTTGATTTCCGATAATTTTACCGTTGGTTTTTATAACCCTTAACACATCCGATGGTATAATAAAATCTCCGTTTTCGTTACGTATGATATTATATGTGCGACACGCAAACCGCCACGGATGCATTGCCAATAATGTGTCTATGACAAAGTCAACAAGCGTTCGTCCCAGTTTTGCCGCCGCGGTATCATCTGACAAAGATTGAATCGGATTTTCACCCAATTTCAGCAACGCCATTGAACATAAATCTATTTTAGTTAGCATTATTTTCCCCTATTCTAAAAAATTGAAAAAAGGGCCGAAAAGAATCGGCCCTATATTTTTGCAAACAATAATCAACCTTAGTCCAATGTGGCGGTCGTCACAACGCCGGCATCACTAACCGCGATTTTCTTTATCGATGTTTTGTCCGAACCATTGATAATAACAATATCACCATTGTTCATAAGTGTTGCCACCGCATCGAAATAACCGCTTGCCGTGATTGTTGCCAATGTTGCGCTTTCAACATAGTGCCACAACGTGAACCCATTTGCATATGCAATTACCGACAAATTTTTGTTTTGAAAAGCCATTGTTTTTCCTCTTGGTTATTTGATGTTATTCGCCGCACTTAAGACGGACAATTCCACTGTTATCAATCAGCACCGCGCCTTGGGACATACTGTTGCTAATAAAGTGCGCTGCACGTTCACCGTGCCACGAAATATCGGTTTTCACTTCTTGCCCACACGCATGACCAATGCAAGATGCATGATAGATAAAGCAATCGCGATGCGTTGACGAAGACAACGGCAAACCGTTGTGCATCAACCATGTAATGCCAAGCCATCTTTTGACTTCGCCGCCGTTAATAAACGGTAAATCATCCCCAACATATTCCGCGGATGAAAATTCATCAATGGCAAGCAATTCGTTCCATTGTTTTACACCAACAACCGCAAAACGGCGACCATCATCTGGTACATCATTTTCATTTAATTTTTCCAATGCACCCAAAACAATCGCCTTGGTCAGGCCGGTCGAATAATCACCGGAATTCTGGGTTGTTGCGGTCATCGCATTGATAATCAATTCATCGGTTTTACGCCCCAATGCATACGCACCCGCGGACGCAACGACACGCCGTTCATCAATATTGACCTTTAATTCATCCAACGCATCAACCCAATCACCCGCATAGTAATCTTGCAAATTGCATTCCACAGGTTCATGATTCAGATTCATAACCGGCACAATTCCATGACGGGATTTCGTACTGGCGGTACCCTTACCAATTTTTTGGAATGTTGTAGATTTGCCAACAACCCCCGATTTGCTGCGCACGGTTGAACGCAATTTGGTGCCCATCTGTTGATAAGCCAAATGGACATCGGCTTCGAATTGTTTCACAAATACTTGATCTATGGAAACAGACATTATTATTCCTTTTGTTAAACGTTATACATGATGAAAAAATTCATCGAACCAAAAATTGTTTTCTGGTTATGCACGTATGCGCCAAAGAACAAAATTAAACGGGTCCGGAATACCGGATTATCCAAGTAAAAAAATTCAGTCAGACCGATCAAATCTGACTGAAAAATTTTACGAATTAAAAATGCCCGCACTTGCGGGCATTTTATAGATTTAGCGAAAAATTATTTTTTCTTAACGCATTTTTTTGCGCAAGGTTTTTTCGCAACGGTCTTTTTTGCAACCGGTTTTTTCGCCGCAACTTTCTTTACGGCCGGTTTTTTTGCCGCTGGTTTCTTTGCAACGGTCTTTTTTGCAACCGGTTTCTTTGCCGCAACTTTCTTTACGGCCGGTTTTTTTGCCGCAGGTTTTTTCGCAGCAGGTTTCTTTGCCGCAGGCTTTTTAGCCGCAACAGTTTTTTTCGCAGCAGGTTTCTTTGCCGCAGTTTTCAAGAATGTGAATGCCATTCTTCTCTCCTTTCTATTTTTTTTGGATAGAACAAATTTCTTTTGTTCTTGGTTCTATTTTATATTAAACAAAAAAATTAGTAAAGAAGAAAAGTGAATTTTTATAAAAAAAATTACATTATGAATATAATTTTTTAAAACCGTTTTCAATTTTGCGAATGTATTCCGCATCATGATCACGCCAATATTTTGGATCACGCATCATATTTCGCAAATCAGAATCAGATAATTTTTCCGGTGCATTACCATCTGTTTCAACATGTGGTTCCATTGATTGCATCATCTTGTACACACCTTGGATTCCTTGGGGTGTAGAGCATAATTCATTAAACGCATCGGCGGGCAAAAATCTTTCACCAAATGATTTTATTGCAACAAATGCATCATGCATTTTTTCTTCACCGCCAAAAAAATTTTTTAATTTTGATATCGCATCTGCTTCTTGTTGTGTCGCAAAAATTTCAGAAATGATTGGTGATAAAAATTCTTGCGCAATGTTATAAATTTTTTCAACCTGCGAATTTGTTAAACCAATTTTATGAAATTCCTTGCGAACATTTTCGTCATCAAACAATTCATTGTGCGGATATTCGTCCGGACTTTCGGGAACGCCAATCGCGCGCATAAAGCGGTTTTTAACCGATTCATCGGATTTTTCATCCGGCACTGTTATCATTCCGCCAATCTTTTTTTCAAGTTCATTATATGATTTTATCAACGCGTCACTGTTTAATGTTCCATCTTCGTTTAAAAATTTTTCTGGTACTTTTTCCATTTCATTTTCCTTTTTGTTGATTTGTTTTATGCAACAGATAAACACCGCCAACAGCAATCAATGCCTGGATTGTGGCGAACAAGTCCGAATCGCCAACAAGGTATGCACACACCGCGGACATAATTCCGCATGCGGTCATTATTTGTGTTCGGCGATTCGCAAAAAATCCGCCACGAAAAAATTTACTCATGTTGCCCCCGTAAAAAAATTATGTGTAAAATAAAATTCCATCAATGTCGCAAATGTATCCGCGCGCAACCGCCCAAGACGGCAAGAATTCCGCGCGATGAAACATTGTTGCATGACAACATGTGTCCGGCAAATTTCCGTGCAACATGGTTTTCGCCACGCGCAGGCACATTTGAAAATCACGACGCGACGCATCCACAGACAAAAATTCATGACGCGTCGATTCGTTTTTCAAAGATTCAAACATTTGTGAATTTGATATAACGCGTTTGATATTTTTTATATCGTGATTCGCGGCGTTAAAAATCATAGATGTTAACGCTTCGACAACGCGCAAAGATTTTGCAAGTGTTTCCGCATAAACGATTCGCGCAACCGTATATGATAATGTCGTTGTTTCATCGTGCGCCTCTATTATTTCCATTTGCATGATTTTTCCCCATGTAAAAAGCCACGCGTATCGCGTGGCATAAAAAAAATCCGCACTTAAAAAAGCGCGAACCATATAATCTCTCCTGTTGATAATAGCAGTATATCATAAAACGGTGTAAAAGTCAAGACAATTGTTTGCGACACCGGTTTTCCGCGGTGTTCACATCATTATTTCATCGCCATGAATCCACAGGTATTCCGAACCACGTCGGACAACCAACGCGCCCGAATCGTTTATACCAATCAGTTCCACAATTTCGCCGCGATATTTAACCGGCGCATTTATTCCGATGGCAAGTTTCATCCACACATCACGCACCGAATCGAATTTTGCATTCATCCATTTATCAAGATTTTTTGTAAGCACGGAAAAAATTTCTGCGACATCAGCACGCGTATATTTATCGGTGCGCGTTGTTTCGTATTCCGCAACCGTTGGATTGGTATGAACATTTATTCCAATTCCGACAATAACGAATCGCCCCGCATATTCAATTAGGACCCCAGAAATTTTTTTCCCAGAAATTAAAATATCATTTGGCCATTTTATTGTTGGGTGTATTCCAAATGTGATAAGCGTTTCCGCAATTGCAACCGCCACCGCGTACGAAAGTCGTGGATCGCGTTCGGGTGAATCGAATATAAAACTTGCGTATAAATTTCCATGATGCGACACCCATTTACGCCGATAACGCCCGCGTCCCGCAGATTGCGCCAGTGCCGTGACAACACAATGATCGCGCGCGGTGCCATTTGCAATCATATCATACGCATAATCTTGCGTGCTTTGGATTTTATCAAAAGAAAAAACTTTATATCCGCCCAAGTTTGAAAATTCCGTTTATGTTTTTTATAAAGTCATGACCGTACAGTTTGCGCAATTCGTATATCGTGGTTTCCACACTGTGTGTTGTTGCATCGGGCGCATAGCCAAGTGCAACCTTTAAATCATCCGCGGACATGCCGCCGCTTTTATAAAGCAATGTCACGATTTGTGATTGTATGGGTGAAAGCGAAACGTGTTCCCCAAAAACAGAATCGATAATCGCGGTATTGTCCGTTGCCGCAATAATTGATGATTTTAACAGTGATGGCGAAACCGGCATTTTCAAATCCAACGTGTCCAGATTCACATCGCACAACACCGAATCGGTCGTGACCGCGGCCCCAAATTCCGTGACAATCTGTTGCCATACTGGGTCAGATGAAAAAATTTTAAATCCAGATAACATAGGTTTATGATAATACGCAAAAATTCAACTGTCTATAAAAAACGGGGGAACAAAAAATTTCAAAAAAACGTCGCACCAATAGCGATATCGCCCGAAACCGCCCCACAAAAATGTTGCGCATTTTTGTGGGGCCTATACCAAAAACAATATAAATAGCTTGTTTAATTTGCCGCCGGGCCGGCAAAATCGCCTGTACCACTGTTCGTAAAGAACTGTCCACTTATGGTATCATACAGACCTAACACATCGTCGCTGTTGCGTTTGGCTGGAACAAAATCGCCAATCAATACACCGTCTTTTTTCACATTAACAGAATATATTTTTGCTATAATTTTTGAACTTCCACCTACACAAAAAATACCCAATTTTGACCCAGTGGGCAATGCGGTCCCCTGTGTAGGTGTATTAATTGTTTCTCCGTCAAAAATTACAGAGCCGTTTCTGGCGGTCGCAGTATGAATTTGATTTATTGCCCCGGCAACCCCAGGCCCCCCACCAGCTGCCTTGCTGTTGCCAAAAATGAAATATCTACTTGAATCTGTTAGATTTGTTATTATACGATACGTATTATAATTTTCACCGGCATACACACCAAACACATGTGCATATCTATTTGTTTGGGTTGCAACAGGCGATAACCATTTGGCATAAATTTCCCAATTTCCTGTATTAAACCCAGAAATCCCTGTATCAATACACTGTGTCCCTGTTGATTCAATATACTCCAACCGTGTATAACCACTGGGTAATCCACGGGCATATGCCGTTTGGTCGACGATGGTCCAAAGGGTGCAACCGTCGCTTTGGTTCGCACATTCAAGTTTTGTTGTATCCGTCGTGGGTAAATTCGTAAATGTCGCATTTAACGCCGATGCGGTAATAAGTTTATCGCCGTCCGTGGTCGCATCATAACTGCTGATGTCTGAATACAGGCCGCGTTCACCAATTTGACCATTTCCGTTCGCCGTATAGGTCATTACCGTTTCACCCGCACCAACGCCGGGGGTATTCGCCGCGGGAATTTTTAGCTGCTTCGTTTCTATCTTCGTATCAACATATGCCTTTGACGCAACGGTTTTCATATCATCTTCGGCATACGTGACGTTGGTCGTCGCAGTAATCACAAATATCAATGCCAATAATATCTTTTTTAACATATCCCTTTTCCCCCGTTCACACGTTATATTCCATTAGTCGTTATCTTCGTCACCATATACTTCTTGATCTACGATGGTCCAAAGGGTGCAACCGGCACTTTCATTCGCACAGGCCAATTTTGATGTTTCCATCGTGGGCAAATTTGTGACACTGCCTTTCAGTGCCGATGCCGTCACCAATTTATTTGCGTCACCACTCGTATAATTATTTGTCCCATCATAGATTTGACGTTCGCCGATTGTGCCGTTCCCGGTTGTTGTATATGTGACAACCGAAACACCGATATTTGTATTATTCGGATTTGTGGCCGGGATTTTTTCTTGTCGGGTTTCAACCGATGTATCAACGTATGCCTTGGACGATACGGTCTTGCGGTCCAACGGCGTTGGGGTGGCAAATGATGGCACGGAAACAAAGATTGCAATAATAACCGCGGTCATCCCGCCAGTTTTGCCGCAGACCAAAGTTCCCCTCTCGAGAGGGGTGGCGGGTAGCACCCGCCGGGGTGTGGTATGACAACTAAATCCGATTCGCATGATTTACTCTCCTTTTTCCTTTGATTTTCTGCATACAAATTCGCTAATAAAAGTGTAACAAAAACCAAGGTTTTTTGACACCTTGTCCGGCCAAAATTCGAAAAATCGTAAGTCATTGATTTTACAGGAAATAAAAATTTTGGATTTTTGAAAAAAAGTGTTGACTAAAAACCTTGGTTTTTTTTCAACACTTTTTACCACCAAAAACCCACGAATTCCGCGGGTTTGCAGAGAGTGAACACCCCAGCAGTTATCACCCAAAAAATGCTATGCATTTTTCGGGTGATAACGGCGGGGTTATTTGCTCTCTGAAACAAAAAAAGGGGAACCGATACGCGCAGGCACGTATCGGTTTTGGCTGCTCTGAGGCCCACATTTTGCCATCATCCGGCACGTTCAGGTCCGGGATTATCAATAAACTTGGTAAATTCCTGGATTGACGCCCCAGTCGACGACAAAATCTTTGATATGCTGTTGGTGGATGGCCAACGGGGTTGACCTTCCTTGGTCCAACGCTTGCTTTTATTAAATGTTGTAGGGTCTAAACCGCTGCACCGCGCAAGGCCCGAACATGACATTCCGTGTTCCATTGCGAATCGCTCTATCGCGCGCCAAACATCTTCGTGTGTCATAATTTTTTCCTTTTTTTATTAAATTTGATTATATTTTAACGCGTGTGGCGCCGGGTCGCAACAAGCACAATTTCCTAAGGTTTCCGGGGCTTTCAGCGGATTTTTAACCCAATTACAGATACCCAAAAAAATTTTTTGACAAAAGGCCTTGACAAACGGTTTTCGTTGTATTATATTTTCGATTGTCAGAGAGGCAACAATCCCTGACCGAGCATGAAAATGTTCGTGGGGCCCAGAGATTCCAGACTCCCTCCTACATTCTCTCTCCTCTGGACTCTGGACCCCAGCAAAGTTTAGAACGGCTTATTTCTTTTTCTCCTTTCCTTCCTTTCAAAGCCGTTCGAAGAATACCGCCGGCAACGGCGGTGTTTCTTTACCTTTCAAACACAACCGCCAATTCCCAATGGTCGGTGCCGACGAATTGATCGAATGCGGCGGTGGCGGTGATTTTGTATCCGGCGGCGGTTAGTATTTTTGCATCGCGACGCAAAGTTATCGGATTGCACGAAACATAAATTACTTTCTTTACATTTGATTCGGCGATAAGTTTTGTTTGCGCCAATGCGCCGGCGCGCGGTGGGTCCATGATTATTACGTCGTATGTGTTTAGCATTTTTACCGACAACGGATTTTTGAATAAATCGCGCTTTGCACCGGTGCCAACCACATCAAATCCGTCTATGTTCGCTTTGCTCACTCCGTCGCGACCTTGTCCGTCTATGTTCGCTTTGCTCACTCCGTCGCGACCTTGTCCGTCTATGTTCGCTTTGCTCACTCCGTCGCGACCTTGTCCGTCCGCGTTCGCCACAAATGTAAAATTGCCAAGTCCGCAAAACAAATCCGCCGCGCGCGCGCCATCATCAATATGCGATGCCACAAATTCGCGCATTGCGGATTCGCTTTGTGCGGTCGGTTGCAAAAATGCGTTTGGTATATAGTCCACGGTGTGGCCCGCAAAACTTATTTTCGGTTGCGTTTTTTGCATAACGATGTTGCCGTTCCATGTCACGCGTATAAGTGGCAATTTTTCAACCGATTCTTTGAATTTGCGTGTAAAATACGGAACATCGGAAACAACACCCAAATCGATTCCGTTATCGCAAACCGTCACCAATGCCGAACCCGTGCCAACCCACGGCAATGCGGCCAGTTTTGGTAAAATCGCATTTATTTCCGGCAATAAATTCGGGCACTGGTCAACGCGGATTATATTTTTTGTTCCGCGCTGATAAAAACCAAATTCGCATCCGGAAAAACAAAAATCTGCGCGCCGGCGTTGCCCCGCATCCGTCCAAAAAGGTTCGGATGACAAATCCCATCCATCTAATTTTTTGATTTTTTCCGCACGGTAATTCGATGATGCAAAATCATATACGCACCCGCCACAGATTGAAAATAATGGGCATGTTTTTATCACTTTATCCGCCCCATGTTCGCCGTTTAGAAATTCACACGCGCACCAACACGAATCTGGTTTGCGTTCGGTGCCAGGTCGCGGAACCCGTCAATTCCCGGCTTTAACATATACATATACCGATATCCGATATCAAGTGTGAACCAATCGTTGAATTCAATTCCAAGGCCAGCCATCACCGCAAACGACGCAACCGTATCATTATCGACGACAATGTCTTTGCCATCTGTCCAGGTTGCACCGACGCCCGCGCCGATGTATGGAATAAGTTTTTGTTTATAAAACATGCGATATAAACTATCGATTCTTGCGTCAACAAGTAAATTTAAAAACGCCGTATTCGTGTTTATTGCAAAACCGTTCCACTTTGCCTTGGCCGTGAAATAGTCGGCCTCTATCCGGAAAGTGTCAAACCAACGAATCCCAAGCATTACGTCAAAACCCGATGTATCGTGGCCGTTCGCGGTTATGTTGTCGTCCGTGGTGTAATCTTGCCATATTGAAAAATTATACATGCCGCCAAAATAAAAACGATGCTTGGATGCATACGTATCACGTATGGCGTTTTCGCCCCGCTCTTCCCACGTTTTTTGTACGCGGTATGTGATTTCCGCATTCGCCATCATTGGCACAAAACAAAAAAGACAAATCAATAATTTTTTCATATCGTCCCCCATCAGAAATTCATACGAAATGACAACATGACATTGCTGACGCTGTCGGCACTATGCTTTGTTGTATTCCAACCAAAACCACGTTCAACAAACAATTGGTATTGATAATAAATATCAATTCCAATCATATCGGTTATCATGAAATTTAGTCCCAATTCCGCGCGCGGCACTGGAACCATAAGGCCACTTGCGCCCGCCCCACCTTTGAAATCATACATACCAATTCCCGCGCCAAAGCCCATAAACGGAACAATCGTGCGACGATATGTGATATCGCCGTCTTGGACATAGCGACGCGCCAAATCGAAATACAGCATGCCATTTATCATGTTGTAATATGCACTTTCGTCACCCAAATCATTAAACCGAAATACCGAACGTTGAAATTCCAATTCCGTACGAACATACGATGACATATTCCACCCAAGCCCAAACAACATGGTCCATGAGTCTTTGGACGGATATGTTTCATTTCCAACGCGCGCCTTTTTCGTTGCGAACCCAAGGTTCATACCCGCGCCCGCACGCATATACATTGATGTTGGAATAAACAGACGATATTCTTCGTCTTCGTCGTATTCGACCGGTTTTTCGTCATAGAAAACTTCGCTTCCCATTTCGCCGGCATCAACATTAACGATTGTATCCGACATTTCGTAGACGGTCGTATCAACCTTATTGCCAGCCGTGTAATTTACGGCCCGCCGACGCGTACGCGTTGAACGTGGTGCACGCGCCGAACCACTGTATGCGGAACTTTTAAGACCGCTGCGAATTTCACTGGTTAAACTTTTGGCGTCGGCATCCGCGGTGAACATGGCCGCCAACACACCCAACAAAAAACAAGATATTTTTTTCATTTGGTAATTCCACCTGATTTATAATTCTGTGGTATTATATCATAAAATCCGACTTGATTCCAGTATGATTTATGACTAAAATTAAACATATGAAAAAGAAGATTGCGATTGTTGCCGGGGCGCTTAGTCTGCCGATTTTGACGCGTGACGCGTTGCGACGGCGGGGTTGGGACGTGTTTGTAATCGGACTTAAAAACTTTTATGATCCGCGGTTAAATCCAGATTTGGTCATTCGGCTTGGTGGTGCGGGGCGCGCGGTGCATGCGGCACGAAAAATGGGGATAAAAAAGGTCACGTTTGTCGGTGCAATTGGGCATCCGAACCTGTCCGATTTACGGCCGGATTTGTGGACTTTTTTTGCACTTTTCAAAATGTTAAAACATCAACGGGGGTATGATTCTATGGCGGTTGCATTGAATAAAATTATGACGGATGCGGGGTTTGATGTTGTTGCGGCCCAAGATTTGGCACCGGAACTGACGTTTGAACATGCGGGCGTGCTTACGAAAAAAAAGCCGGTGCGTGGCGATATGGCGAACATTGAACGCGCGATTGATGTTTCGCATACCATTGGGGTCGCGGATATTGGCGCATCGGTCGTCGTGGACAAACAGGTCATCGCGGTAGAGGCCGCCGAAGGCACTGCACGAATGTTGGACCGCGTTGTTGAAATGCGAAAGAATCGCAAAAAAAGCGGTGGCGTATTTGCAAAAATGACCAAACCCGGTCAAGATTTGCATATTGATATTCCGGCAATCGGTGTTGACACGGTGAACGCGGTTGCGGATGCGAAATTGCATGGAATTATCGTGAACACAAAAACCTGCTTTGTTGTTAATCGAGATGCGGTGATAAAACGCGCAAACGAACGCGGGATTTTCATTATGGCCGTGGACGAATAATACATTTTAAGCGTTTTAATACGTTCAAAAATATCCAATAATCAAATCGCCATTATTGATTCTGCGCTGATTGATTTTGTGGGATATAAACACTTGTATTATATGTTGTATCCGGCCAATATTCCTCCACTGGTGTGGCCAGTGGGTAGTAAACCGTCACAGGCGTGCCTGCGGCGTATTGGGCGGCAAGCCAAGATTTGAAAGCATCTAATGATGTTATTGGTGGCTGATCTCCCCAAAAACCAAAACCACGACCAGAAAGTAATGTAACGTGCCATAAATTCGGGTTTAACGAAGCCACATATGGTGCGTGAGAGCAATACACAGGAGCCTCAGTAGAAGCATTTAACACAGTAGGTATAATAATATAAGCCCTATGGTAACTTGATATTTGGTCTTTCCAGTCTTCTGTTCCATCCAGTACCTTTACACCGACATTTCGTGTAATCTTATGTGTTGCGGCGTCGTATGAATCCGCATAGCTCCCCACTTTTCGCAAAATCATATCACCCTGATGATAAAAAACGGGATCAATCGGATTCGTTGGCGTTGGTGTGCCGTCCTGCACACCTGTGCCCGTCGCAGATACATAATTTTCCGTCACACCATTATAAGTATTATCAATCGTCCACAACCAACAATTTCCATTCGGTGTTCCGTCGTCGGTGCCCGCACACACAAATTCATTATTCAATCCGTTACGCAACGCCGCGTTAAAGGTTGATGCCTGTATCAGGTTATCACTCTGCGTGGCGTATGTGCCGGTGTCTTGATATATTCCCTTTTGACCAAGTGTTCCTGGTGTGCCGGTATACGTCACAACAGTATTCGTGTTTACTGCACCGATTTCATCTTGCTTGGTGGCGATTCCCGTGTTCACCGCACTTACCGTCGGCAATCCATTATCAGTTGTACTTGTTCCCAAACTTTCTTTTACATCACGTGGTAAATTTCCACCCGCAACATTCGTAAATGTCATCGCCTTGCCATCGTTTGCACCGAACTTATCCTGGCGCGTGTTCAGTTCATCCGTCACGTACTTTAACGATGTCACCGTGCTTTTGTCATCCGCATACGCAACACCAATCGAACAGATTATCAGCAATAACGATAGTAATTTTTTCATTTGGAATCTCTCTCGCTCTTTTTTTATTGATGTTCGGTATATACCGTGCCCGCCGCCTGGTCATTTATTTGCCACAGCCAACAATTGCCACTTACGGAATCAGTGCCCGCACAGGTTAAATGTTCGTTCAAGCCTTTTGCTATCGCGCTGTTCGCATGATTTGCCTCTACCAATGCACCCGCGTTTGTGGTGTCGTATGTGGTCGTTGTTTTATACACCGCATGTTCACCCAGTGTTCCCGCGTTTGATGTATATGTCACAACATTACCCGATGTCCCGGATATTTTATTTTGTTTATCAGCGAGTCCAGTATTCACCGCACCAACCGTTGGTAAATTATTATCGATACCGTTGCCCGAAAGTGTTGCCGATATCGGTTTTGATGTAACAGTCCCCGCCTGATTCGTGTACATAACGACATTGTTGCGTAAATCGGCGCCGCCCGCGTTTAATATGGGTTGCTTGGTTGCGATTTGGTCATCAACATATTTTTTTGATGTGACGGTTTTACGGTCCGCGACGTCATCCGCAAACGCCGGCATGGCGATTACAATCGCAACAATAACCGCGGTCATCCCGTATATTTTCCCCGTCATCCCGGCGAAGGCCGGGATCCCCCCGCCACGGTTGAAACCACTAGATCCCGCGCTTCCGCGGGATGACGGCGTATTTTTTGCAACATAACAACTAAATCCGATTCGCATGATTTACTCTCCTTTTTCCTTTGATTTTCTGCATACAAATTCGCTAATAAAAGTGTAACAAAAACCAAGGTTTTTAGTCAACACTTTTTTTCAAAAATCCAAAATTTTTATTTCCTGTAAAATCAATGACTTACGAATTTTGATTTTTTAGCCCAAAGTGTATAAAAAAAACCTTGGTTTTTTTTCAACACTTTTTACCACCAAAAAACCACGAATTCCGCGGGGTTGCGTAAAACCCCACCCCAAAAAAACATGGGCAAAAACCGGGCGATTTCATCATAACAAAGCCCCCAATGATGTTTTATTACATAAGTTTAAAATTTAATCTGCCTTTCAATTGCGTCTATTTTTACATTAATGTATAAGCCAATAATCCATTGACAATGATTTTATTTAGTGTAGCATACGCCATTGTTGTTAAAAGACAAAGGCCATGATGATGTTTATGCAACGCGAAGAAATACTGAAAATCTTAAAAGATATTATATTTCCAATTAAATTTCCGGGCGATAACGCACAAAGGGAAATATGCAATATGGTGCCATATTCACAGCGGATAAGGCAAGAAATCGAACGGACTTTTAATATCACCTTAAATTGTGACATATCCGATCTTGGCATAGATGAACTTTGCGAAATTATATTTAATAAGACCGCATGGACCCTTAGACAGGTATATGGATACATTTTACAATCCCTTGGTACGTGCGGACCGATTGGACGACAAATCGGACACACAGAAAAATTTAGTAAACTGCGGATTGAAGCAAACAAAATGGGACAACAACAAGAATTTGATAACGCGTTTACGGGTATACTAAATTACCTTGATGTGACAATAGATATACAAACTTTTAATAATAACACCACGATTTATAATATTGGCAATATGATAACGAATATGCTGGTCGACAAAGGCATGGCCATAAGTTTTGAAGAAGAATACAAAGACGTTGATTTATTTTTTTGCCCGATTCGTATGGCAACGGCGTTTAACTGCTTAACAGGGATTTTGAAAGATCATTTCGAATTTTGGGCACCGACAATCAAAGAAACGAAGAAAATAACGCAAACATTGTTAAATTTCAAATCTTATGATGAATATAATCAATTTATGATTAAAGAAGGCGTGAAAACCAAGATTGATAAAATTATTTACAATTACAGCAACCTTGTTTGCCCGTTTGCGGCACGACCAAATATGTCGGGGTTTATAATTTTTCCACAAAATGCCTATGGCATAAAACGAGAAATAGAAACGAGTTTTAACATAAGTGTAGATTATAATATATCTGGAACCGGGGCAAACGAACTGTATACATATGTTTATGATCAGATTAAAGATTCACCCACATTATGGGACAAAGTGTTCAAAAAAATGGTGGGAAAATCGCCCATAAACAATGTCGTTTATAATTTCAAACAACCCGATGGCAGATTACAAACAATAGATACAACACATACACAAATTATCGGCGCGATAAATTCAACATATATTCCAAAAGACCATAAACCACAAACTGTTCATTGGAAAGAACCAGTTTGTCATTTGTTGGCCAATGCAGAAAATCAAGAAGAATTGGAACAATTATTCAACAAATGGGAAATTCAGTACGAAATTAAAATAGATACCGCCAATCAAAATTTCACAATTGGTAAAATTGGCAATATGGTTCATCAATACCTTGTAGACAATGGGCTTGGCGAAGATTCGCATGTTGATATTGCCGATATGTATGCACCATGGGCGGCACTTAACAAAGCCATCGCTTCCAGTTTCCTTCGCAGTATTTGGGGTGGTGCGGGATTAAAGATGACTAACACCCTTTTATCAAATTGCAAAACGTTTGATGAATACAAACTTTTAATAATCAATGCGTTGCACAAATCTTTCGATGGCACAGGTTTAGATGTTGATAAAGAAATTTTGCAACCAAATTTAACGTTTGTGCAATATAAACAATTGTTCAATAAAATACAAAAAAGAAGATGAGAAAAAACGCCGGAATTTTTCCGGCGTTTTTGTTCGACAGATTTTCAAATTATTTCTTTTGAATATCAACAACTTTGACCTTGAATACAACGTCTTTGCCGGCAAGGCTTGGGACATATTGTTCCGGGAAAGTGATGTTCAAATCACGTTCTTCGCCCTTTTTCGCGCCAATCAATTGTTCTTCGAAACCCGGAACGAATTGACCACTGCCCAAAACCAACGGATATGATTCCGCGGTGCCACCTTCGAACGCGACGCCATCCAAATAGCCCGCAAAGTTGATGATAACCGTATCACCGTTTTGTGCGGTCACATCGCCCGCATCACATCCCGCGCACACCAGTGCGCCGCACAGACCAAATACACCAAGCATTTTTTTCATTTTTTTTCCTTTTTGTTTTTTTGGTTTAGTTTGTTTTTAGTTGTTGTAAACGCATCGGAAACCGTATTCGCGCATTGTTGCGCCTTCGGCTTCTATTCTATAATCGAAATACGGTGTTGGGCGCATCGCATCCACGGACGGGCGATCGTAAATCAAAACGATACTGTCGGCATTACGGCCACAAACACGTTTCATTTCATAATCCGCCACACGAGACAGGACACTGCGAATATCGCCATCGACATCCATACCATCCGCATTTTGTATCAAACGCAGACGCATTTCACGCATATCGGTATTCCCAAGCAAGATTTGAACACGAACCATCGCACCGCGGTATTCTTGCCACCGGGTTTCCATACGCGATGTGTTCCATTTTGTTTCGATTTCATCAAGTTCCCTATCGGTCTTTGGACGATAAGAATCGATTCCGGCGTATTCATTATCCGACTGCATAAACGTACTTGTGCGTTCGTTGTAATACGGTGCATCATCGCCACCATTGGCAAAATCGCGACGGTTATATTCCGAACAGCCTGCCAACCCAAGTGTTCCCATCAAAAAGATAAAAAATAGTTTCTTCATTTCCTTCTCTCTTTTTTTTGATTTTAACAAATAAACTTTTTTGATTCAAGTGGCGATTTATGATAAAATGAATTTGATGACGAATGTTGTATTAGAATCTTTACTGAAACCTATATCGGAATTTTATCGACCGTCCTTTGTCGAAGAAATTGCGATAAACCACGCGGGCGAAGTGTGGATGCGCCTGCATGGGGCGCGTGTGCCGTGGGTTGCGTATGATGCCCCGGTGCTTAGCAAGCAATACCTTGTTGATTTAATTCATACGATTGCGAACATTTATGAACGACCATTTGATCCGATTCATGGGATTCCGGTTGTTTATGCAACTTTGCCGGGCAACCATCGATTCAGTGCGATTGCCGGGCCAAATGTGCAATATGACGAACGCGATATAACGGGCGGTGTTGCACTAAATATACGCGGTGGCGGCGTGGCGGAAACTTCGTTCGGCGAATATCACCTTGAACGGGGTAAAAAATTGATGAAGGTAAAACCACGAAAAACGAATCGGCCCGACGACCCATACGACAGACTCATGTCCGCAATAAATGACGGCAGTCCGATTTTGATAAGCGGTGCAACCGCAACGGGTAAAACAACATTTTTGAATCATATGTTGACCCTTATTGACCAAAACAGTCGTGTTATTACCGTCGAAGATGCGCGCGAAGTTCGCGTTCCACAGAAAAATCACGTGCATTTTGTATTGTCCCGAACCGAACAAACAAATGATTTTAATTATGCTCGCTTGCTGGATTTGGTTGTTCGTATGACGCCGGATGTAATTATTGGTGGCGAAATATCAACGGATAATGCGTCGGTTCTTTGGGAAATGCTTGGGACCGGGCACGAACATTTTTATACAACGATTCACGCGGAAAGCGCCGAAGCCGCCTATGCCGCATTCGCCGACAGGATTTTACACACGCAACCCGCATATAACCGCACGGATTTGATTGCGGAAATGAAGCAAAAGATTCGTGTTGTGCAACTGTCGCGCGACGGTTCACTGCGCGCCGTGACCGAGGTGGTTTAATCAAATCAACAACAAAAGGAAGAAAAAATGTCTGATATTTTACAAGAAATACGAAGTCAACTTGAACAAAGAGGATCTTTGGGGCAACGACTTGCAGAAATTGAAGAACGAATTCGTGAAATTCCGGAGGCCGACCCAAGATATAGATACGAATTAAATTTGCTCTACAAGGAACGCGATGTTATCTATGAAATGATCGCAGAATCAAATGGAGGTCGCAGGTCGCAATACACCACCGATATGCCCGACCACGAAGAAAGACTTGTTGCGAAAATCGAGGCACAGCAAGCGGAAAGGGCCGCAAGAAAAGCTGAATTAGTAAACAAGATTGATGCATTCAAAAGTAAAATACAAAATAACACCAAGCGTTCGATTGAAAATTTCAACAATGGTGTAAAAAATGTTATACACATATTCGGTTTTCAACAGCGCACACCACAAAAGTTGGGATATGAAAAATAATTTACCGCGCAAAACGCGCGGTTTTTCTTTACATAAAATTCATTGGGTTTACGTCGATTTTGATTCGGATGTTTGCCGGGACGTTTATGTGCGACATCCATTTTTTCACAATTGGTTGCAAATATGCGCGTGCGTCACCCGCAATTAAAAACCGCATACGGTAAAATCCGCGGACTTGGTACATTTGTGCGACAATCGGGCCCATTATGCGCGCGCCGTTTACATTCGGCTTTTGCCGTGCAAGCGTTTCGCAAAAATCCTTTAACAACGATTCTTTTTTTGATTCAATAATTATCGCAATCAATTGCCCAAATGGTGGCATTTTCGCCGCACGACGTACATCCATATCGCCGTGCAAAAATTCATCGCGATTGCCCGCACAAATTGCGGTTAAAACGGGATTCGTTGGTTGATATGTTTGCAACATTACGCGCCCCGGAATTTTGCCACGGCCGGCACGGCCGGCAACTTGAAACAACTGTTGAAACGTGTGTTCGGCAGTGCGGAAATCGGTTCCGAACAGGCCCATATCACTGTCCACCACACCAACCAGCGTTAGGTTCGGAAAATGGTGGCCCTTGGCCAAAATTTGCGTGCCGATAATGATGTCCAATTCGCCCGATTCCAT
>Ga0247611_10003202_pt1 | contig 24715 bp, 32 predicted proteins | sample 177DNAGHGhighgp2_FD_192422 | JGI IMG/M metagenome (GOLD analysis project Ga0247611, IMG submission 192422) | Sheep rumen microbial communities from Palmerston North, Manawatu-Wanganui, New Zealand - 1770 DNA GHGhigh gp2 | ecosystem: Host-associated > Mammals > Digestive system > Stomach > Rumen... | reverse complement strand
TCTCGTAAAACTTACCACTCCCTTCTCGAAACACACCACGACATATACCGACTTTATACCGAGTTTCGCGGCCAGTCTTGCTATGCGTCCCATGTCAGAACCAGTCGTAAAGCACCCGTTCCTGGAACTGATAGTAGTATTCCCTGGCCTTGGTCTCTTCTCCGTTAATAACAAAATCTTTTGTGTGAGCTTGTTCCGGGTAGTAGTAAAGTCGTGAAACAGTGGGATGCGGCACGCGTCTCATGCGTTTTATCTTCCAAGAAGACGCGCTACGAAGGTTGCGGCATGTTTCTCTTGTGGCCGACGGCCGATCGAATCCAAACATAGTACACCAGAAACAGTCGCCGTACTTAAGCTGCGTCCTATCGTATGTTGTAGTTCTAGTGTAATAGTCGTATTCAACAGCGTTCGCTATGCTGTCGGAATATCCGAGATACTTTGCAAGCTCTGCTATCTCTACGTCTCCAAATTCGTAGAACACAGCAAATTCTCCGACACCGTCTGTGTCGATGTCGAAGTCGCCAGTGTGTATCCTGCAGTAATCCAGGGTGTTTACTATCCTGGCGTTAAGTTTTGCAGACAGGCATTTCAACGCCGCATGCTTCAGAGCCCTTGAACACAGTGATTTCTCGTCGTTCGAATAATCTTCGGTAGAGCAGCCTAATGCAGTGAACTGATTTGTAATGTCGACGTGTTCCACAGATAGTGCTGTACGCATGCATACTTCGTCTATACGAGCCATTCTTTCGTGGTTGACTTCGCTGGGAGTGGTGTAGGCTACAAGACCAGTAACGTTGTTCGCTCCAAGAGCGTTGACAAGAAGATGTGCTGCAACATACGACGCACGATCGTCCCTGAGTTCGAAGACAACTTTGTCCTTTGGATCTTGGTCGTGGCAGAACAGGCCGTGTTCGTCGCGCATCCACTCCTTCACTATCTTGTCTTTGAACTTACCAACCAGTTTCTTCAGGGTTTCCTGAGACGGAATAGCACATTTCATGGCTCGATATCACACTGAATGGCCTGCAGAACCTTTAGTGCGTGCTCCTTCATTTCTGGCGATGTGTCAGCCGTGGCATCCCTGTGTATAACGATCTTGGTGTCCGGGAAGTACGTCCTGAGCAGAGCCGCGTTTGTAAGAACGCATATCGACGTGCACACTCCGCACATGTGGATCGTTGTATATTTGATATTTGTATCCGCATATCTTGCCCACTCCATTATTTCCAGAGGAAGTCGAAGCGAGCCAAACGTGAACTTCTCGATGTATGTCGGACCGAGAGGATCGTTCGAATCAGGTCCATCGAACTTGTCGCTCCACAAAGCATTGCCAACCTCCGTCGCGCTCAGATGGCCTTCGGTGTCGGAAATGCAGTGTTGTATCGGAAGCTTCTGTCCCTCGAGTGTGTTAGGATAGTTCTCTCTGTGGGTATCCAGAGTTACGAACACGTGATGCCAGTCACGATCTTCGATAAGAGATGCGACATACGGAATCACGGCTCTGCACTCGTCGTTTCCAAGCGGTCCCGTTAAAAAGTCGTTTTGCATGTCGACGACTACAAGTATCTCTTTCATGCCTTGTTCTCCGCTAGCATTGATCCTAGTTTCAGGTATGTAATGTTGCAGCGCTGTTCGTTGGCCGGGTCGTGTTTGAGTGTCTTATACATCTTCTTTTGGCGTCTGCACCGCCGCAGCCACGTCCCCGTGTGCTTCGTTTTCTTTTTTATGATTTTCATTGATCATCTGAAGCTCCTTTTGGGCATTCGTCATGCGTTCCCTGCAGGTGTCGAGTTCGCACCTGCGTCTATACAGATTCTCATAGGCATGTGCCATGCTTTCGTACGCTCTTGCGAGCAGCTTGTATCTCGCGAAGTTGTGCAGTTCTTTTCTGGGTTCCTGTGCTTTCTTGAGCTCGTCCTTCGCAATTCTAACGCTCTTTTCTGCACTTGGAAGCCATGTTGACTTCAGGATTGATATGGAGCGACTTTCTCCTCGAATAACCCTGCGCAGGCAAACCTCTTTTGTAGGAACTTGCACGTCCGCCGTGACACCGAGTGTCAGTTTACCGCACAGGTCTTTTGCATATGCAAGTCTTTTGCTTTCACTCAGCCCAGCAACGCTGTCTTGTAGCGCCATGTTGAATACCTTAGGGCCCTGTGCTGCACAGTTCTCACACTTGTAATACACGCAATCCCAACGCTTTATCCTGGCACCGTAGTATTTGACACCTTCTTCCACGATTTTCATTTCGTGGTCACAAAATCTACACTTCATCCTGTGCGTCCTCCCATAGCCAGACTTCGAACGGAACGGTGCGCCTCTGTAGGTAGTAGGCGCTCTTGGCTGCGTCAAGACCAAGATCCCTGAACTTGTCGAAGTTCTTCATCTTGGGCTGGTACTTGTTTTCTTCTACGTCCATGTAGCCCATCCTGTAGGCGTCAACTGCGTCGTAGATCTTCTCGTGGAAATGGCTTGGTACGCTGCCGAAAGACCATAACGAGCTCTCCCATGCATATTTGCAGTAAGCCATCTTATCGTTGTCATCGAGCATTTCTGCAATAAGCTCTCCCCAGTCGCGCATGGACACGGCATATACCTTCTTGTTGTCCAGCATAGGAACGCCGTATTGCTGTTGGTGGAAAGCCCCACCGTACGCAAGACCGTTTTCCTTCAGGTAGCTTATTACAGCCTGCTTTGCCTCATCGGACCGATCGACCTTGTGTCTTTCGTTCCAAGAGGTGAAACCGATTACTTTCATGGTCGTGCAGATTCCTCTTCATCCTCGTTCGGCTTCGTCCAGTCGCTGACCAGACCGTTGGCGGTCTCTTCATCGAGGTCGAAATCATCCATGATGGACTTGACTCTCTTGTCATACCCATATCCGGCCTTGTACAGGCCGGTCAGACAATCCATTATCTCTTGCTTCAGTTCCGGCGAAACCACCTCAGCTTCTTTAATTGCTTTCATGGCCCGAGAAGAAAGGCCGGGCCTTATAACGGCCCGGCCAGTGTTTTCGTCTTCTACCGGATACTAGTCCTCGTCGGACTCGTCTTCCTCGTCGCAGCACTCTTCGTCGTCGCCGTTATCCGGCGTGGCGTTGTACTCCGACGGGTCGACGCCTTCGAGCGCGAGAGCCAGCTTGTCGGCCAGCATCTCGAGGATGGTGTCCTCGTCGAGGCGGCGCTTGCTCTTGTCGAGCTTCACGACGTCGTCGCCACGCTCGTTGATGACCTTGCGCTTCGCCGGGAGATAGTAATACAGGGTTCCGCAAATCTCGTCGACGCGGGCGGGAACGATGTCCGCCTCAATGAGCTGCAGGCAGGCGCAGAACCAGTGCAGCAGCTTGGCGCGGTTGGTGCCGTACTCCTGCACGAAGCGCTTGAGAGCCTTCTCGTCGGCCTCGCGCTCCTTCTCCGTCTTGCCGACGGTCATCTGCCCGTCCACGATCTTGGAATACTGGAGACCGGTCGGGTTCGAGATGAGGCAGTTGATGGCGATCACGTTGTTGGCCTGATCATACACCGGCCAGATCTTTTTGTCGACGACGAGGTCGTAGAGGTCCATAAAACCCTTCTCCTTGACCACGACGGGCTTGGCGTTCTTCTTGGCAATGTTGTTCTTGAGGTTGGAGATTTCTTCTTTGTTCATCTCTGTTTTCCTTATTTTGGTTTTTGCTAGCTTTTGTTTTGTCACATGTGGCAGAGCGCGCCGTAGTGGCCGCTCAAACTTGTTTTGTCGATGAAGTCTTTTGCTTGCGCCCATTTCTCGAGGAATGCCTTCAGTTCGGGTCCCTCGTCCATGTCATCCAGATCGCTATTATACTTGCCATGGATTTGCCTGACCTTCCACTTCGGGTCGACATCCATAGTTATGAACGGGATGTCTGGCGCTTCTTTCTTTCTCAGGAACGCGATATATTCGATTCCGTTTGCCACCGAATCCTTGTAGGACGATACGCAGTGATGCAGAGTATTGGATTCGTAGTCAAGCTCTTCGACCTTCTTTACGGCAACGATGATATACTTATCCGTGTCGTCTCCGGCGAAGTCAAGTTTCTTTGCTTTCTTGTACGGCCCTTCTTCATAGGCCTTGTTCATGCGCTTGAGCTTTTCGGCTCGACCCATGTTTTCATAATCGGTCTTCTGTGCGACAAGGCGGTTGTGCAGCGCCTCAACCCTGTTTGCCTCGGGGAAGAGCGGGAAACCAACCTCGTCAAGCTGTACGCCGGGGATGTTCTTCACTTCCCTGCGAAGGCGTATGTAATCTCGCAGGGTTCCGAACACGTCGCTGTACGATGTCATCTTCCTTAAAAGATGTAGATCGCTGTGCGTCTTTTCGTTGTCTGGAAGCTCTCGATACAGGTCGATCAAACTGGCCGACTGGGATCTGTTGCTCTTGACGGTAAGATACACCGCAGACTTGAACGTCTCATCGTCCAACGATCCAATATTCACGTCGAACAACGCAGGAATCACATTGAAACGCACATCCGTTTTTCTGTCAGAAGTTGACCTTGGAAGCGTATAGTCGTTTATCATCTTGTCAAACAGCTTGATCTTAGCCATAGGCAGATCGAACGCCTTTACAAGATTCGTCGCGTTTGCGTTCAGGGTATACGCCCTGTTGTCGAAGATGTCGTCTCTGTAATAATACCAATATCTTCCGTCGACCATCCTATTCTTCAGCTCTGCGCGCTTCTCTTCGAGGTTGGCTTTCGGAATCGCGTTGATGGTATCATCAAGCAGACAACCCACGATATTAACCAGATTCAACGAAACCGCTTGCTCCAAGAATCTGTCATATCCCTTCCGCAGAGCGTTCAGCAGACAAGTATCGTAAGTGACGATGTGCATGCCAGCAACGTCGGATTCTCTCCTGTCGATGTTTTGAGGATTGGCTTTAATAATCTTACCAATCTTTGTGTCGGCAAATGAATCCTCCGTTCCCTGCAGAATAATACGTGTTCTTGAAATTCTAGAGATCACGAACGGCATCACGCTGCCACTCGTGTTTATGGCATGGTGTTCGCCGTTTTTCAGATTTACAGCATAGATGTCGTAATGCGACGACGCGTAATACCGTATCAACACCATCAGCCAGTTGCCACAGATCTTCAGCAGACCATATTGTGAAGACAGCCTTCTCCTGTACGGAGCCGCCTCTTCGAACATCTTTGCTGCCTCTGCCTTGATTTCGTTTACGGTATCAAGCGTTTTCTGGGACTTTATTCTAAGAGGCGTGGTTATGAAGTCGTACAGATGCTTGCCGTTGACTATGCGGTTCTTTCCCTGTCCGACTACGCCCTGCTTGTGCATATATGCGTCCATTATCGGAGAATCGGACGGGAAGACCTTTTCGACGATCTTCATCGCCCGCTCAGACAGTTCGTATACGCCATTCCTCTCAGTCGGCATAAGCTTCTTGCATTTGTCGATATCAGGTGCACGCATGATGATAGTGTACAGCTTATTTGGAATGCAGTTCTGTGATATGGTGCAATGGCTGTTTCTCTTGGCCTTGTTATGCTTCAGCGCCTTCTCGACAGGAATGAACTCATAGCCCATCGTAGCCCCGTGCTTTTCGTCCATCTTGGACTTTGGGCGCACGACGAGGACGTTTGCGTCCTTGTCGGCGTACAGATAATCCCAAGACCTGTCTGCGTATATGCGGACTCCGATTTCGCAATGGTATCCAAGGAAGCAGCTCGTGTCGTAATAATACATCTTGGAGAGCGTGCTGTTCTTCTTGATCTTTTCGGTGCGCATGAGAACCCTGTCTCTTCTTGTACCAAGAATCGCATGCGCCGTACCTGGAGAATATGACTTGAAGTGCGTGAAGGATCCGCATCCCGTCAGGAAGTATATGTCGAAATATTCCGAGCCACCGCCCTCGAACGCAATGGCACCGCTTGTTTGATATGCATTATATGCTGGGTTTTCCAGTATCTTGTTCCCCTGCATGAACTCCTTCTCTTCTGCGACTGACCGAGACAGGTGGTCGCCGTTGTGGAGTCTGCCGGAAAACCTGCTTCGCACGACGATCGGCGTGCGGCACAGTTCCTGTATCCGTTCTGGTATTTTCAACTCTAGCTCCTATCAAGCATGTTCATTCTTTCGTTGGTTTGTCTTGTTTTTCTTGTTCGATTGTTGGCCTTGTATCCTCGGTGAATATAGGTTCGCCGTCGGGACTGTGTCTGATAGGTTCGATCAGCGACTGAGGTATCGGATGGCAGTCGCCAAGCTTTCCATCCGGTTCTTTCCTGTAACCGTCGTCGTACTTGCAACCAAGCACGCAATCCACGAAATCGAAGAACGGAGGTTCGTTAGAAGGATCGCTGTTGAACAGAAGTCGATGCTCCCGCAATATTGCGGACATCTTCCTGTGGAAATCTTTGTTGTTACCAATTCTAGACAGAGCAAGTGCGGCTAGATTCATATGTCCGAGAACGTAGCTCTTGTATTTGTAATACCCGTTCCACATCTCGTCGTACAGCACCGCTGCCTGTGCCATGTTTGCATAGAATATCCACAGCGGATCTTCAAATCCCGCCACTGTAGGAACCATATCAGGTGATCCAACTTCCATGTCTTCCTCTGCCTTGTCAAGCAGATCAAACAGTTTTTCGAAGTCAAGTTTGCTCGAGTCGTCCACCCAGGTGACGTACGCCCATGCATACAGATACTCAGCAAACTTCTCGTCTTTAGCACGCAACTCCGACGACGCCTCCAGAAGATTTCCGACCTGCCAGAACGTTACCAGCCTGTGGTCGAAATACGCATGATCTTCCAGAGACGCCGCCGTAGACAGGTGCTTCCTTACGCAATCAAGACAGTGGTGTCTCATAGTTCTCCTTTTTCTTGTATTTGTTGCATGCAGGAGAATCCAGCTGCACGCAGTTTGTGTTGTCGGTTTGGCCGTTCTGCAGCTTACACAGTCCATCCATCTCCCACGGGTCTTCGTCGTAACAATAGTGGCACGTACCGCATACACGTCTGTTTTTGTTAGCTGTCTTTTTCATTTAGAAGACCTTTCACTTTCTTTGGATCAAGATTCCACACAGAGCACGCGAACTTGACAGAGTCGTCAGATGCGTCTACGTTCTGTCCTGGCTTTGCCTTGTCAAGCTCCAACCAGCGACAGCATCCGGCATACTTTCCGAAATCTACGATATCCGCGCTTCCGATGTAACAGCCTATGAACTGTCCGGCATACTTGAACTTGGCAGAACAGCCGAATCCGTCCATTGACATGCACGCGCCTGTTTCGTCTTGCACGTCCTTAGAACAATATCTGATGCAACACGCTGAGTCGTCTATACGCGTGGCTCGTCCATTTTTGGATGTCTTGAAGTGCTGGATGCTCGCTTCAGAAGCGAATACCTGCACCTCTTTACCGGCCTTTTTGAATGTTTTGAGGTTTTTCCTCTTCCAGTCGTTCCATATGCCAGACGGAACGACAATCATATTGCATACGTCAAACGTTTCTCTTGGCATTGGCTGCTTCAATTAAGGTTTTGACAACTTCTTCCAGTTCTTCGGCTTTTTGAAGATAACCGCCCTTCTTCAGCTTTTCTACGCGACCTGCCAGATACCTGGCTCGTTTCAGGTTGTTGACCTTCCTGTTATATGTGCGCGTTCGTGATCGGCGGTTTCGTGTTGCTGCAAGCGCTCCATGCTCTCGCAAGTCCATGAATCTCGCAGCCTTCTCGCATGTTCCGAAGATCTTTTCTATCTTGTCGTTCCATTCGTTCCATTCTATTTGCGCAGCAGTTGGCAGCTCTCCCTTTTTGGCCTTCTTGTCCGGTTTCTCGGACTTCGGTTTCATGGGAGAACCATCCGACATCATATTCAGCTGGAAACACCTTTTGCACGGTATCGGCGGAGATTCCATGAGAGCCTTGGAAAACTCTTCTGACTTGATGTACTCGTCTACAAGCCAATATCTCTTCGAGTCTGGAATGCACTTTCCGCGCACTTCTTCCGCCGACGCTATGAAATGGCAGAAAGAGTCAGAGCACTGCAATGCACACGGCTGTAGCGCATAATACGGACGACCACCTGGAACGGCGGACACGAGCGGGGCATGCGTAACGACGTCTACAAGTTCCCACCCGGCAAACGCAACTATAGTCGGTTCGCAGGACCACCTGTTCATCTCCAGCCACCTGTCAGTACCGACGGCGGCTGAGTGTGGTGTTGGCTCTATGTGCACGGAACCAGAAACGACGCATATGTCTTTTCCTGGGACCAAGCACCCTTGGCCGCTTGCAGGTATCTTCAGCACAGGATCCCTGAGCTTCGTATTGACAGATGCTACTATTCCATACTTGTCGAACATGTCTTGCGTCTCTGCATCCTCGCATGACATGTCAACATCTATCGGCAACCCGAACTTCCTGCACATGAACACTTTGAACACGAACAGCTGGAACAGCGACCCGTTCTGCCCGTACGTGTAAGGCTTGGTACGCCTCGCAATGACTTCTGGATCCTCTGCCCTGTGTGCCAGCATGTGGGCCAGCTCGAGAAGTTTCCAGCCGTCATCGTCGGTCATGTAGTCAAGCAGCCAGGCTCCTTTAGGTCGGACGTATTCGCTTGTAGGCGTCATCCTTCCGATGCGACTCAGGTCTATCATGGTTTTGTTCTGCCATGTATCGTTTATAGTTCTAACCACAGGCAGGTTCTTCTGAAGATACACAGTGTTTCCTCGCATCTTAACAGCAGGAATACCGATGCACGCGTCCCATACGCAAGGCCATCCTGGGACATATTCGCTATCTTTAAACGGATTTTCATGCACCAGGTCTGCCGCGTTTACCGTACGCCACCTCTTTCGAGTGTTTACGCTTACGTTGTCGTCTATCGCGTCGATATACGGATAGTCCTGCTCGTCGAACGGGAACGACGGCGAATCGCTGCTTGTGTCTGGATTGCACAGCAGCGCCGTCGCCTGTTCGCGGCGTTTATGCATGAACTCCGCGCGTTCCATCACACCTTGGATGCTTCGGCCGGAAGTGAATCCAGCTTAGTTCCAACCAGCTGTTCGGCTTCTTTCAACGAATCTTGGCCATACAATGCCTCAATAGTGCGCAACAGTTCTCTTTTGTTTTTGATCTTGGTATAGAACGGCCCCTCATAATTTATCACAAGAGACCAGCTCTCCACCTTTCCGTCTTTTTCCTTCACCAATCCTGCCGACGTTATGCGGTTGCCATGGATGAAATCCAGACGGCCGTCAGACGTTCTCACGCGGAGGACTTTGTTTTTTGGTTCTTGTAGTTCCATTTTTCTCCTCAGTAGATGGCTGCTGATGTGAATTCACCTTCGTATCTCATTGCTTTTAGGATCGCCTTTATAGTCGACCTCATCGTAACAAGACCGGATCTTCGATCTCTCAACTCAGGCGTACCGTTTATAACGATTCCAGACTTGTCCAGAGCCCTTGCAAGAGCCCGGCAAGCCCGGTTCTTCTGCCACACTCCATATGCCTTTCCAGTATACGTACCAACATAGTTTCCGTGGTCTTTCAGTATGAGACGGCACTTCGTGGACAGAAAGCCGTCGTCGAACAACGCGATGATAACGTCGCTCTTGATGGCCATTTCTTTCTTCGAAGAAAACAGAGTTCCGACCGCGACGGATATCTTTGCAACGTCGGGTTCCTCTTTTCGTCTAGCCTTACTGATGAACGGCATCGAAACCGACAGGGACATACGGATCCTCCTTTCTCTCGTCTTGATCTTCGATTTCTGGGAGTTCCCAGTTCATGTACCTAGCCATGTCGTAGAACAGTTGTTTTGCCTTTCTGCACCAGATTTGCAACTCTCGTTTTTTGTCGAACAGCAGAGACTTCGGCTGCAGGAGCCACGCTGGAACAGTTGCATTGTCTTTTACAAATACATATGCGACCACGTCCTTAGTCTTTTCGCACCGCATGACGACGATCGTACCGATTCCGTGATTGACGGCGTCGTCAGCTATGTCGTCGGAGTTCTGCTCGATCCACTTTACGGGATCTTTGGATTCTCGCACGTCAAGAACGAGGTCAGACGGTAGATTGTCTCTAGGACTGAATGCTCCTTTTGATACAGCGTCCAGTATGGCTCTTACATGTGCCAGCACGGGAGACTCCCACTCCATCTGTATTCCCAAGGCCTTTTCCAACGGATATATGGCCTTGGGAGAATACCCGATACCTTTTATAATGTGGCTTGCAACCTGATCTTCGGTCCGCATACTTGCCTGTGTCGGGTTGTCTACATAGTGCTTCTTACGTTTCAGCCAGATTTCCCTAGGGTTGCTCATCCTGCAACTCCTTGTGGGTGTCTAGCAGCATGAGCACTGGCTCCATGTCGTTTGTATCGTACGCATCAACGCACGCATTTTGTAGATCGATCTCGTATTCCCTGTATTCATCGACCTTCGCGAAGAACCAAGCCGTGTATTTCTTGACAGCTTCTTCAGGCACTCCACTCTTTGAATACTCATTGAGTTGGTTCCTCAACGAGTTTATCGTTGGAGATGTCACTGGCCATTTCTTTCCGAGCTTCTTCAGCTTAGCTATTATATCTTCGCGTATCTTTGTCATGCAGTCCTGACATAAGCCAGTATGTTGGTTCAGCGAAGTCTCCTGTGCAAAACCACCTCCGCACAGCCTGCATTTGTATTCTATGTTTCCATATGGCTGTGGTTTGTCAAACAGTTTTTCTGCCATATTTGATCTCCATTGCTTTCTCGAATTCCTCCACTGGGAATTTGAGAACTTGCTGTGTTCCATCGTCTTTAGTGCAATGCGGGCAGCTTTTCGTGTGCAATACTTCGTTAGGCTTGATGACGTAGCCAGAGTCGTGGGGTCCCGGCAGTATACCGCCGAGCACCTTACCACAACGTCTGCAAACTACTACTGCTACGTCGCCGTATGTCGTACTGCAGTCATGGCACCAACCTGGCTTATCTGTTGGATACACGACTTCTCCGAACATAGGCTTTCCGCACCATGCGCAAACTACCTGCTTCTCTTGTTGCTGTTCATTCATATCAGCACTTGAAAAACAGGAGTTGATTGCCTTCGGTTATACATTGCCTGCATTTGGAGCATCCGCCTTCTAGCGGCATCCTTCCTGCATCTACTGGGCAGCACGTTATTCTAGTGTCGTTCAACCACTTGGTCAGGGCCTTGTCAGATCGCTTCAGGTCTCCTATCTTGGTTTCGTAGTCCGATAGTTCTTTTCCCATATACGCGATCTTGTACTTGCGGCTCTTCCACATCTTGTTGGTTTTCCAACACTTTATGACGTCATCCCAGTTGCATGCGTCGGCAGACAGATATAGTATTAGATTGCTCGCGCGCATTAGCACGTCGACGTACTTGAACGTTCTTGTATAAGTCCAAAACGTTATGTCCGGGAACTTCTTCATTGCCGACTGCAACGCGTTGGCATACTGCAGATTGAACACATCACCGGACCAGTGGAGCCTGAAGTAGGCGTAGTCTTTCCAGTCCTTGTTGTGTCTTTCGCACCATGCTTTCGTCTTGCTCTTGAAGTCCGTAAACGTATCTACAAGTTCCTTGCGTATATCGGCTTCCAGTCCCTGCAGTTTTTTGGTGTTGTCATCTAATACTTTTCCTGCGCCCTTGAAGCATTTCGCTATGCAATAGGCGTAGCAGGTCGGATTTTTCTTTCCGGCAGGTATATGAAAACAACCCCCGTTGCCTTGTGTACATCCTGGGCAGGTTCCGCCAAGTTCAGGCGGACCAGCATTGATTCCGTAACTGTTTTCGTGCGTAGTATAGAACCGCACTTTTCTGTCGCATGCCAGCCGCAGCATTATTCCACCTCGTCTGCTTCAGGCTTTGGCGGCTCGGCTGCTTCAGGCTTTTGCGGCTCGTCGCTGAATCCGTATATGTCAGACTTGTCTAGCTCGAACAGGTCTTTTCGACCGTCTCCGCATATCTCACATATATGCCACATGTACGGCTTCTTGGTGTCTATCTTCTTGCCCAGTCTCTTTGCACAGTCAGCACAAACGTAGAGTTTTGCCGGATCTTTTTCTTTTGCCATCTGTTTTGCCTGTCTCTTGTACTGCCTCCGGTTTACCGGCCTGAGCTCTAGCTTCTAGCAAGACAGATGGTTTTTGCTTGTTTACTGTTTCTTGTTTTCCTCGCTCGGCTTGAGTTGCTCGAGCGTTCCTTCCAGTTCTTCCTGAAGTCCCTTCAGCGTGTCATTGTATTGCTGCATCGCGGCCTTCTTTGCAGATTTCGTTGAGATGATCTGCCTGTTGAGCTCCGCGATACGGTCCTTCAGTTCTTCTGGAGTTCTTTGTGCTTGTGCCATTACGATTGCTCCATCGGGTTGAGGTTCACGTATCTTTCCCTTATCGTGGCAAGTCCGTTCATGTATATACCTATGGCCTGCTCACAGTCTTTCGATCCGCAAGTCAGGCACTGGTATCTCTCGTCTTCCGAGAAGTAGGCGTCCGAAATACCCATGAAGTCGAACGCTTCCTTTTCCGAAAGCTCGACGTCCTTGATCCACGAACACTGCGTGAATATCCTGGATAGGTCGCTTACCAGTACTTCCTGCCATTTCTTTGTAGTTGGTTGCTGCATGTCGTAGAAGGACAAGCCTTCGCGGACAAAGTTGGTCATTATTATACCCCATTGCAGCCCGGCGTTCCACCCACAGGGAATTATCCTTCTGGTTGGAGCGCATCTAGCCATCTTCGCTCCGCATATCTTAGTAAGATCTGAGTGAAGATCTTTCCACATGTTTTCACCCGAGAACGTCCTCACGCCGAGCTTTTCGCCATGATTGACCCCGAGGTGGACTGCGCACACGGGTGTCAACCATGTGCGCGAGTCCGCTGGTTCTCGAGTTACACTGACGTACAGGATCATTCCTCGAGCGGATTGCCAGCCGAGTTGATCTTCACGGTATATTCGTTTACAGCGAGGGTGAGGTTGTCGCTCACGGAGTCTTCGAGAAACTGGATAAGCGAGTCCTTGAACGACTTGACCTTGTTTTCGCGGTCCAGCGTGTCAACGTCGGCAGGGAGATCAGGGACATTAACCTCGATATTCCTGCGAGACGCGATTTCCTTGTCACCGTACGAATTGTTTGACACCTTGATGTTGATTTCGATCTGCATTGTCGTGTTTCCCTAGTTACCACGAGCGGCACGGCGCTCGTCGAGTTTCTTTTTCAGTTCACCGGCCAGAAGTTCGACAGCGGCCCAGTTTGGGCGCTTCTTGTCGCGAAGGGTAGCCATCCTTGCGGCTGAAGCAACTTCAGCGGATGTACGACCCTTCCTGAATTCGATTTCGTTCTGTAGCGACTCCATGGTGACACGGATTCGCTGATTTCCGTCGATCGTAGCAGCGGCGAGACGGCCCTGCGAAATAAGTCCGTGTGCCGTGATATAAGGCACGCCGAGCTTCTTCGCGGCATCTGGAAGCGAGATTGTCGTGCCAAGCGACACGATCAGCTTCCTGACGTCTTCAACGTTGACTCCGATCGCGTACGTCCTGTAAGGAAGACGGACGCGCCTGACGGTTCCAGCCTTGATATATCCCCTCATCTGGTCTTCGCTCAGCCCTGCAAACCGTGCGGCTTCCGCCACCGTAGCGACATCCGTAAATCCGTCGCTGTTCGCCTGCAGGACCTGCCCGTTCATCATAGAAGAGACGGACTTCTTTTTTCTGTTTCCAAGTGTATCGTAATTTTCGTTGAGTTTGTCTGAGATTTTACTCATGTGGTTTCCTCGGTAGCTGTCTGTGTCTTCTGTGTCATGAAGTTTTCTGCTATTTCGCTGGTTTTCTCCGGAGTGCGGAGAAACTCTATGAGCAGTTCGTAGATCTCCGACCCCTTGTCGAAATACGTCTCAACGACCGACTCCAAAGATACTATCTGGTTTTCACGATCAAATTCTTCGACTTTGAGGTCGTCGCAATACGTGAGAATCCTATACAGTCCTCCGACTCTGCGCATTGCCTGTTCTATTCCAGAGATCGCTCCGTCTATAGTAGAACGCACTCTCAGGATGTTCATGGATGTCTTTATGACGTCGTTGTCGACCGATCCGATGAACGAGGCGTAGTCATCTGCTGTATCTATCGTGACTTCGTTGAACTTCCTCGTCTTTATCGGGACGCATGAATGTCCTTTCAGCCCTGTCTCGTCGTACTCGATAACATCTACGTACTTGTCAGGTTCCTCGTTAAGAGCGTTTCGCTCTATGGAACCAGGCTGGATGAACGTGACAGTGTGTCCGTCTATCGTTACGTTTTGCGTTATTCTCTTGTGGATGTGACCGACACAAACTATCTTGGTTCCCATCCTCTTGAGATACGGCATTACTTTCTCGAAAGTTATTTCAGCCGCGAATGGATCTCCCATCTCGGCGAATCCACAATGAAGGAGCAGAAGCACGATTGGCACTCCTGTGCTTTCTACACGAGCTGCACAATCTTCTAGCTTTTCGATGAGCTCCGACGGCTTTGCATAGTTCAAGCCATATGCCAGAATCTCGTCTTGCGGTTCTTTCTCCTCCAAAGACGTCACGCCACAAACCTCAAGCCACTCGCCTGTACCAACCTTATCGTGATTTCCTTCGATACCGAAGGCCGGTCCGAATATGTTGTTTACGCAGTGACTCAGTGTCGCGACAGCTGCGGCTGGTGGCCTTGTCGTGTCAAACACGTCTCCAGCCAGAAAACAAACGTCACACTGCATTCCGCGGGCCATCTTAAACACCTCGCGAGCTGCGTCGTATGTATCCTGTTCACGCTCCTTCAAACCGTACATTCTGTCGCCCAGATGCAGGTCTGCGGTTACAAGTGCTCTAACTCTTCTCATGTTTGTCCGGTGCCTTGAATCTTATCCCTGCCAGTCTGTCACAGATGGACTCGTTTGCGGAGTAGCCATCGCAACCGGCTTGCCGAGCTAGTTTAGCGAATTCCTTCGTATACACGAACGACCTAAAATCGTTATCGCGAGAGCCCCACGTCTCGTTAAGGAAGTCCTTGTACATGACGACCTTGCTCCAAATATTCCTGACATCGAGATTTCTAATGGATACCTTTTGGGCCGTTTTTGGATTTCCAGCGAGATCTAGAGGCGGATGAGATTCAATCCGTACGGCGTATGTCCATGAATTTATCCCTGCATTGAACCAGTTGAAGAAGCAATCACGGAACCTATGCCCATACAGTGCATCTCTTACTCCCATGTACGCATACCACAAGTCTCCAACCGTTTCGTTTAGGTCGCGCTTGTCGTTTATTCTGCTGTTATCGTTGAACCACTCAGCCATTTCCTGCTCTGCTTTGGTCATGACGTCGTCTATGTACAGGATCGCGTGCAGTTTATATTCATCGTCTGCGTCAACATAATTGTCTCTGACGTTTAAGAATGACACGTCCATACTGTGCCCGAATGACCGTTCTTTGAACTTGTCTTCCTCGAAAAACAGTGGAGAGCACTCGACGGCGTGAAGCAGATTATCGTCCTTCGACACGTAATTAAACGCATGGCTTGTTTGCAATATGTCTATGATGTCGCAAGGACGCCTGTCTTGTGGCTCCTGTGACGTGACAATGTTGTTGTCGATAAGATGGCGGAGGTCGTCATGTGGATAGTTATTATGAACCGCCTTTTCAGGCAACTTCGCCAGTTTCTTGTCGAGCTGTTCTATCGGCCTCGTGAACGGCTTTAAGAACTCAGGAATGCGTGTGCTGTCATAGGCATATAGACTTGCTCTTTTGTTGAACAGGAACGGATTGTACGCTTGATACAGTTTCTCGGTAGGTTTCGCAATCCTGCGTAGAATATTTCCTGATGTGCACTCTATCGCATAATACGACGAACGGCTTTGATCCTTGTTCTGTATGTAGTACGCCGGATTCGTGGTATCGCACAGCTTCAACAACAGTCTGTGGGCTTTTTGGGCCATTACCGGATCCGGTATTGGTGTTTTTTCTGCGAATTTTTTCAGTTCTTCAGTAACCATTAACTCTAGCTCCTCAAAAACAGCCCCCTCCGTTTTACGGGAGGGGGCGTGTGTCTTGTATCGTGTTTCTAGGACTCTGCGTCTGCATCGTCCGAGAAGTCTTCGCGCATGAAATCTTTCGTCTTGCGCTTTGGCTTCTCGTCTTCAGATTCTTGTTCGGCGAGATCTTCTGGCCCTGAATACGTCTTTTCCCAGTCGTGCCCGAATCCTCTGATTCGCATCTTCTCCCGTACCGTCATAAGCAGATCCTCATTATCGTAGAATGCTCTGACGAATTCTTCCTCGTTTGCAAACGACGGCTGCGTCTTGTCACGAAGCGCCGTGCACGTTATACCGTGCGAATGCTTGTAACATTCATATGGCTCGCCGTTCGCATTTAAAATCGCGAACTGCTTCGACTTGAACGGGGAATTTGGTGAGTTCAGCAGAAAATCGGCATCTGTGTGTATAAGATCGAAACCGTTGTTCTGCGTCAGATACAGATCGAGAGTCCTGTAGCGAGGACTCCACTTGTTCTTGAATGTGGTCAGATGCAGGACGTCTCCGAGCTCTATGCCCTTCGCCTTGTCATACCATCTTGTAGCATTTCCGAAGTCAATGCCGAAGGTACTGTATATTCCTATAGCTTCTGCGGCTATTGACGTGCGCTTGGGACCGGCCATAGCAGCCATGCCTGTTTCTATCTTCACCGTCTCTTGAACGGTCAAAAACAGTGCTGTCTGTGTGGTCCTGAATCTCTGTACTCTGGACGAGAAGAACTTCCTCATCGCCCTTGCAGTGCTTCCTATGCCGGAAACCTTTCCTACATCTATCACGTCTTGTTCTGCTTCCTTTTCAGACGCCAACGCCGACAACGAGTCTATTCCTATCAATATCGGGCACTCGCAGTCCTTGTCTACAGGTTCGGTGAACTTGGTCTTTATGCTCCTTCCGAGCTCTCCGACCATTCCTCCGAATCCGCCTCTTATTTCGCATACAAGCGTGTCCACCTGAGACAGTGCGTCATCCAGCGAATTGCTTTCGACCTGCAGGAGTTCGTTTGGATTTGCACCAATGGCCCTTACTCGGTCTGCTGGAGCCGCGGCTCCTTCTGTCTCGATATGGAAGCAGAATGCGTTGCTGTTCCTCTGGGCAGCACCGTACTGAAGATACATGTACGACGATTTGCCCTTCGAGTATGTAGCACGCAGTTGCGTAACTCTACCGGCTATGAATCCGCGGGCACCGATCAGCCACTCCTGTGATATCGTAGGAAGTCCAGTGTTCGGATCGCAGAAATCCAGATACCTGACGTTTTTCATCATATCCGTCACGGTCTCTATGCCGGAATTCTTCGCAGCGAGGTTTTTCAGCAGGAGCTGTATCCTCGACTGTGGTTGCAGCTCTTTCTTTTTCGCGTTCATGGTCAGGCCTCCTACTTACGGAGCCTGGCCATGATTTCCTCTCTCGTCAGCGTCTTGGTTTCACCGGGGATTCCCTGTATTCCGTGGACGGCGGGAGATGGAGGAAACGCGCTCTGCACGTTCTGGGTTGCCGGAGCAACGGATTGAACGAACGTCGGTATGGATGCAGGAGCTGTGTTTTGCGCCACTGGCTGCGGATTTGCCTCAGACTCAAGCGATGACGAAGCTACTGCTGCGCCAGGCATGAACGGCCCCGGCGTGTACGCGTTCGTTTCGGCGACCTTAGGAGCCTGCTGGACCGGATATGTCGTAGGTACAGCTGGCGTTGACGCAAGGCTGATGTTGCTTGTTGCAGCCGGTGCGGATGGCGGATCAGGAACATTCCAGCCGTGATCGTTGAACGCCATCTTCAGCAACGCCCACTCGTGATAACCCTTCGGAGAACGCTTCTGAAGCATGTCGACAAGCTCGTCGACTAGTTCCTGTTCTGTCGGAACATTGACGAACGACGAAACGTTGCGCATGTCATACCTCTGTGCCATCTGATCTCTCGTAAGCTGTGCCCTCCACGGATTTCCTTGCGGATCCTCCGCGACGGTGAGCTCGTATCCGCTGAATCCCTTGCGATCCGTCCCCCTCTGGCATACAAGGACGAGACCGTTGTTCGGATCGGTAAGATCTCCTTTTGCATACTGATACATATAGTTCTTCTGGAGAAGCTCCGGCGGAATGTTGTCATTTCTTTGGAACATCAGACCTGTCGACTTGTTGACTAGGCTGTTCAAGGCGGACTTCGAGAATTCACCAACACAAACGCCCCTTGACTGGTCGTACATGTCTATGACATTGGCCAGCATGGCGGGCGCGATAGGAGGAAGTGCAGCCCTGACGAAATCGGCAGTACCATACTTGCCGGTATCTGTCGTCAGATAGCCCCAGTCTTCCTTGTTCTGGCTGATGAACTGCAACAGGATGCACAGCGGACACTTCGCGTGCAGATCCTCTGTCATTCTGGAAACGAGTTCCCTCCTCTGCGTGAAATCACCACGGCCAGCAAACTTGGCCGAGTACATGATTCCAGCGAATGCCGAGATCTTTCCGTCGGGCGTTATCGACGGAGACCAAGACGTGGACGGATCTGGATTTCCGGGGTCGAACGCGGGCAGAAGCTTGAAGGTGATCTTATTCGTTCCCTTCTTCTTGTTTTCCCGCATATACAAGACTCTCGTCCCTTCCTTATAAGTGAACCTCCGGTTGGAGGACGGAGCCGACATGTTTGTTGCTACGAAGTTTAGGCCTTCTTCTAGTGTGCTCATTACTGTGTCTTTCTTTTTTCTTTGTTTATCCTGTGTTCATTTTGTCTCCTTTAGCTCTAGCTCCAGCTGAAAAGGTCCTGCCGGTTACTCGCCGACAGGACCCAAATCTTTGACGATTCAGTTTAATTTAAACTGTATCTACTGTGTCGCGGTAACGTCCATATTGTCGCACAACGCAGTTAGAAAGTCAAGTCATACTCTGAATGACCTGGCTCCTCTTTCGAGTACGGTATATTCATCCTTGACGTGGTCGATGACGTCGTTCGGAATGGAATAACGGGCTTGCAATTCCTTGACGACGCCATCCATATCGACGATCGTCTTGGTCTTTCCATACGCATACGAAGCGAGCTTCTTCATTCCGTCACTTGACAGAAGCACTGTCTTGTCTCCCAGATACTCCTCGATAACACTGCGATATTCCAGCATCTGGTCTTCGATCAGTTTCTTCTGCTGACGCAGATCAACGTACTTTTGAAGTGCAGAAGCGACTTCTTCAGTCGCATTTATGGATTCGACCGGAGTATCAGGCATTCTGCTCTTCCTCTGCTTGCTGCAGGTCGTAGACGGACTTGGCCGTCACGGACTGCTTGCTCTTAGGACCGCGCTTCTTACCGGCCATCTTGACAGGGTCTTCGGAAACAGTGTCATCGACCTCAACCGGCTTGTGGCGAGTATACTTGCGCTTCGGCTTCTGCTCCACAGGAGCCTCCGCCTTCTCGACAGGCTTCTTGCGACCGCGCTTCTTCTCTCCGAGATTCTTTTGCACGTATGCAAGGATGCCGTTGGCGACGTTGGTAAGCGTCTCGGCCATGACCTTGCGAGCCGCGAGTTCGGCAGTGGCGTCGATAGACGCCGTAAGTTCGTTTAGAAAGTCCATCTTGTTTTCCTTTTAGTAGACTGTTTCAGTTCTTAACAAGTATGTCGATCCGCCTTCTGTTTCAACCGATTTAATCGCATCGATGAAGTTGGATATTGGTGTAACTGTTTTCTTTACGTTTTTGTCGTTCGAATGCCTTTCGTACAGGTCTTGCATATATCTGCAAGCAGGACCGGAATACGAGAAGCCTTTTGCTTCCACAGGTTTTCCGTTTGCGTCGATTGTTAATGCGATATACGCCGGTGGTTGCGCGTTTATCAGCGATTGGGTGCGCACTGGGTGGATCTTGTATACGGCTTTAGCGTCTTCATCCACGAAACCTTCGCACACTCTTCCAGAGTCTACTAGGTTTCCTCTCTTGGCGAGTTCGAGCAGGTCTGTGACCTTGCCGCCAAGACCCTCAATGCGCATCTTTTCGTCGCGCAACAAACGCACTGCATCATAGTGGGAATTATATATCCCGAGGATGCAGGCGTCGTTATTCTGCGTGACGCTTATAACGTATGCTCCGTGGCCGTGTTCTTCGCTTTCCTCTAGCGGTGCGAGTTTTCCGACTGGAACCTCGCCGTTCATCGCCATGAGTTCGGCGAATGTCTTGGCGTTGGAGATTTCGTCTTGCAATTTGCTCATTTCACAGATCCGGCGAGACGCTGGTCAGCGTTCTCGTTGGAATTGCTGCACGTGAGCTCGTACGGCCTGTAAGGAGTAGGAGTGCTCGGCTCTTGAACCCACGGAGCGGGATGCGGAGGTGCGGAGTACGTCGGCGGAACGACAACCGGAACGATCTGGACTTCCTTGATCTCCTTGGAGCCGTTCTTGTCGTCCTCCTTGGTGTATACCGACTCCTTGCCTGCGATTCCGCGCAGCTGCGCGACTTCCTGACGAAGAGCATGCAACCACGAGCATCCGACGTACTTGCTCTTCTTCGTTTCCTTGTCCTTGATGTCTCCTTCCTTGACGAAGAACGCATCTTTGACAAGAGTGCAGAGAGCCTCGATACCGTCGCCAATCCTGGCGAGCTGCACATTCCTGATCTCGAGACCCTCGACGAGCTTTGCGTCGATCTGATCTGGAGTCAGCGCTTTTGGATCCTCTGCCTTTCTTTCATACAAGACCCTTCCAGTCCTGACGTTTTCGACAACTGGACCGACAGACTTCTCAAGGTCGTCGCGGAGTTTGCGAGAAATCTTGTTCACGAGATCTTCAAACTTATACTTGCTCGGGAATTTGCCGATGTTGGCCCTGACGAACTTTGTAGCAACATCGATCCGCTCTTTCTTCGTGTCGGTTTTCTTTTCGCTGCAACGTAGCAACATATATTTCGATACTACGTCAGTCCACTCCTTGCTTTTCAGCAGTTCGTTGTATTTATCCTGTAGCTCTTTCTTCATGCGGTAGTATGCCATTTTTCACCTCTGTTTCTTATGCTGTTTTCAGTTTCTCTCCCCAACGGGAATAGATGTCTGTGTCTGACTCCAGCCTGAATGTTCTTCCTGTTTTGTATATCGGAATATCGATCTCGGACATAGCCCAATGCATTGCCTTTTTAGTTTCGTCGATCTCGTCAACTGGAACCTCAAGCATCAATGCATCGTGTATTTGGTTTTGCAGTTTGAACCGCAATCCGAGTTCTGCCCTCTTCAGGAGAAGTCTTTCTGTTGCAATCTGTATCGTTCCTGACACCAGCGACTGGATACTGTAATTTGCGCTTTCGCGTTCATATGCCGCGTTGCGTTCTCCTGGTCTTACCGGTGTCCACTTCCTCATGCCCCACGCGTTCTCGATATAACCCTTCTCGTACACACTCTTCTTCCAGTCTTCAAGCGTATTCCACGCAACCGGAAACGAGCGCGTTTTCCACGCATCGAGCACGTTCTGCATTTCTGCGGTTATTACGTCCAACGGCCTTTCGTCTCCAGTAGATGACTTTATCTTGATTGCGAGAGAAGCCGCGCCTATTCCATACATTATTGAAAAGTTCGTAGTCTTTGCCGCGAGCCTAGGACCGTTTTTCATTTGTGCATGAGTCATGCACAACCCGTGTTCGTTCTTATACGTCAACGATTTTTGGAAGTGCTCGAATTCTTCACAGGTATCTGATCCTAGTTCTGCGGCATAGTTGCATATGTCGTCCATCGTCCATTCCTTGCCGTCAGGATCGAACATGTGCAAGTGGAAGGAATCAATGGCGACCATCGTGTGCATGTCTGTGCCGAGAGTGTGCAAAGCCTTCAGCAGATTCGGATCTCCAGACAGATTGCCAAGCACATGCAGCTCGGCAGTAGAATAATCAGTCTCCATCATAACCCACCCATCAGGAGGTTTTACGAACGACCGCATTGATGGCGGAGGAGGATCTGGGGCGAATATCTCAGCCATTGCAGCATCTGCCTTCTTGCTAAAGTTCTGTACGTTTGGATCCGATGACGACAGCCTTCCAGTCGCAAGAAGCATTGAATACCTTGTATGGATTCTGCCGTCTGGCCAGACGTAGCTCTTTAGCCCTCCCTTGCCGTTTTTGTCCGGCATCTGGAACAAGTCGCACGGCTTTGACACACGACGATATCTTAAGAGCAGTCCGACTACTGGATGTGCAAATTCAAGCATCGTCAGCGAATCCTTGTCAGTCGAAGCCTGCACGGAACCGCTGTCGTCGTCCATAGCCATGTTAGCCATGGCATCTGCCCATGACTTTTTATTCGTGGCTTTGATCGGTGTAAGCCCACACTTGTCGAACAGCAACGTTCTGATATGTGCTGAGCTGTTTACGTTTATGTCAGGCATCCCCAGGTTGGCACACGCTGTCGTAAGTTTCCCAAGCGCATCGGCGCGGATGTTTTGGTATGCTTCGACAAGGCTTTTGAATCTCTCCTCGTCGAATGGCAGTCCGGTTATTTCCATCTCCATCACGGACATGGCCGTAGCCATTGTCGTGTGAAACAGAGACGGATATTCTCCTTTCACGCCACGTTGATTAAGAGCACCTCGCTCCTCGAGCAGCGGCATTTGCTTCTCCATGATCCGGTCGAGAACGCATACGTCATATGCACCATACGGCAACAGTATTTCGTCAGGCATGTTTCCGTAGCCGTTATTCTCGACATCTGCCTTGTGTTCTTTTGCCCATTTGTCGGACTCTATGCAATATCTTCCGAAGTCCGTATACTTCATGGACAGGTCGTCAAGACCGAACGGCCCGATGTTCTTAAGGATGAACTCTGCCAGCATCGTATCGTAGAATATGCGCGGGCGTATGTCTATCCCATATGACAGGAGCCACTCCGCATCTGCTATGATGTTGTGACCGACTATGTACACACGCTTGTCCTCAAGCAGAAGCTTTAGCTCGTCCAGCATTTTGCCGTAGCAGGATATGTGCTTTCCGCCCTCTGACGTCAACCTTACGACGACCGCCTTGTCTCTGTCATACGAGAACTGGATTGTTCTGAAATACCTGTTCGGATCCTGCCAGTTCTTGCCTCCCCACTCTGAATCGAGAAACAACGTTACCATGTCTTGTTTCTCAAACAGTATTTCCCTGAACGCCTGAATCTCTTCTGGAGACGTGAAATACATCACGTCAACTTCTGGGATCTTTCTTGGCGTGCCGTTCAAATAGTTTACTGCTTCTTTGAGATCGCGGTGGAATGCATCGTCGTATTCTGGATGTTTCTCGACCTGATCGAGACTGAACACGCCTAGTAGTTTTCGCTGCTTACCGGCAATTGTTACATCCAGCAACTCACCTCGAGATATGTCGAAGTATCCCTTGGCACCATACAGGTTTTCAAAGGCGAACGCACCAAGGCAGATTATGATTTCGGGGTCAACCGCCGTGATCTCTTCCTCGAGAAACAGCGAACACTCCTTTGTCATGTCTGCCTTGGGCTTCTCTCCCTTTTTCAAGGAATACTTTAGAACGTTCGTATAATACGTGCATCCCTTCGGAAAGTTCACAAGCGCAAGCTGTTCGTAGAGGAAATCTGCTTGTGAGTTGAACACGTCTCCGTTAGGCGCCTTCTGCAGAAATACTCGACCGTGTACTGTTTCCTTGAACGTAGGCGCCGGTCCGACGATCATGCACCTGGCATGTGCCGGACCGCGCCCATTGACCCATATCCTGTTTCCTATCTGGAGCTTGTCTCCTTGGAAACGGTGCGGACGTGTGTCAATCTTTGGAGTCTTCTGCTTTGCCATCTGGAAGCTCTGGTTTTACATGACACGGATTTGTCTCATAATCGTCTGCCCACGGATACGAATCCCAGCCGTACCAGATATCGATGTTCGGCGAGAACAGTATATCGATATCGGACAGCTTCTCGGCGTTCTTGCAAATGCAGGGACGAGGCTCGTCCTTCTTCGACTCGTCATAGTCCCATGAGCCTGGCTGACGAAGGCGAGGCTCGATAGCGTGCGTGCCGACTGTGTCAGGGCCGTCCTCGACGACCTGATGGTCGATCTCGAACACCATATGCGCCTTCTTCGTATACGGCGTGTCCTTGGTGACCTCGGGCTTGTCTTCAGGATCCATATCCTCGTCCTCGCCATCCCACTCATAGCACTCGGAATAGTCGAATCCGTCGACATGGACTCCTTCGTCCTCGAGCAGGCTGCAGACTTGCTCCTCCCACATCTTCATGTCCGGGTCGTTCTCCACGTCGCCGGGTCTGAGATCGGGATCCCAGCAACCGAACTTGCTTGCTATCCTGAGCAGTGTCAGATATTGCAGCTTGTCGTAGAACGTGTCTGGGCCGTAGTTCCAGTCGGCCCTGTCGAAGTTGAATCTGATCTTGCCACGCCTGATGCAGCCTCCAAGATTGAAATACTCCTTGCGGCCGATCTTGCGCGGCGAAACAGACACAGCGTGCGTCGAGGACGAATTGGTCTCGAACACGCCTTCTCTTTTCACTTTTGCCATTGATTTTCTCCTATTGTGGTAGAACCGTTATTACTACGTTCGGATTGTCTAGGATGTCATATACAGACATCCTCCCCGTCATGTCTTCGAAAGGAACGCCTATGTCGAAGTCGATGGACGAGTGCAGCTTGCCGTCCTTCTTGTTGAAGGCGCTTGCAACGTCTATAGTTGTCCAGAAATACAGCGGTATT
>Ga0247611_10003200_pt1 | contig 24722 bp, 25 predicted proteins | sample 177DNAGHGhighgp2_FD_192422 | JGI IMG/M metagenome (GOLD analysis project Ga0247611, IMG submission 192422) | Sheep rumen microbial communities from Palmerston North, Manawatu-Wanganui, New Zealand - 1770 DNA GHGhigh gp2 | ecosystem: Host-associated > Mammals > Digestive system > Stomach > Rumen... | reverse complement strand
TTACGCCATTAAACTCTCTATTTGCTAGATAAAAATTATCTTTTTTATCTTTATTCTTCGTTAATAATTTTTGGCCCAATTTCTCCATCAACCATTCTCCATTTGAATTGTCACTTGAAATATATGATGCCTCATTAACGTTAAAAATTAAATTTAGTTTTGTTAATTCAAACTTATTTATAGAAATGGTGTCAACTATTTTTATATAAAAAGACAAAATCAAATTGCATTTTTCACTAATATAATTACTATCTTTACCTTCATCATTCATGCTATTCAATCCATTGTAAAAATCATTGATTAAATTATTATTAAAATCGCTACAACATACTCTGTAATAATCCTTTTCATTTGTTATCATTTCAGAATAATCAAATGCTTTTTTTGGGATTTTATACTTTTCTTTAAAAATACTCAATAACTTTTCTTTTTTTAATTTATCCATACTACTATTAATGATAAATCTATATAAATTCATTGCAAGTCTAACACAGATTACACCACCAAATTCAACCCCAAAAATAATTAGCTTAACTAAATTTATTAACATATTTTCGAACAATAAAGGATATCTAAAAGCAAGCTGATCACATAAAGTTATCAATCCGCCAAATCTATCATTATAATTGTTGTAATAATAGTCATATCTAGATATTTTATTAGTTCTAGATTTATCATATAAAAAATAGCTTTCTATATATTCTAAATTAGGAATACTCCTCATATCATTTCCTTTTTCATTTATGAATGCCATTTCAAATATCCTTTTTTCATGAGCTATATATAGTGAATATAAATAATTCTTTAATTCTCCAATTGTCTTAAACTCCTTATAAGCAATTAATTTCTTCCAAGCATCTGATGATTGTTCAATTATATATTTATCATTTATTATATTATCATTATCACTTATTTTAATTTCATCATTATAATGATTAGAAAGCACAGAATTATCATTGCCTTTTTCTTTGATAAACATATTATAAAAAGCATCTAAACTTTTGAAATCATTTATAACTAAATCATCAATTATCTCCATTTTTATATTGCCTCAATTCTATATTACAAATTATAACATTATAAAAATTATGTGTCAAATTGACTCGTTTTGTCATGTTTTAATTTTAATTAAACATTTTGATAATTATATACTTTATGATATAATGAAAATATGTTAAAATATGGCTGGTTGGGAGTGGTTTAATGAATAAGCAAATAAAGGATTTTTTTACATCAAAAAGCTTAGTTATAAAAGGTAATCTAGCCCTTGGTATGATTGACAATATAAACGTTAGATTTATATATGCAGATACTAAAACAGGTCCTAAAATGAGATTTATGTTTATTGGATATTTAGATGTAGATAAAAAGGCTGGATTAATCGATTCATTACAAAAAGAATTAATTAATTTCTTTTATAGTTATAACCAGTTTTGTATCTTATGCGATTTAGAAAACTTATCAATTGAACAAGCTATAATAGTTATCCCAAATATGATAGATAAAACAATTTCTAAGCTTAAAGAAAATAATTTCTTAAGTAATGGGTACTGTCCATTTTATGGATCAGTATTAAATGATGAAGATAGTGTAATATTATCAAAAAAATATTATTCAATTAAAGTTTCAAAAGAATGCAAAAGCTATTTACAAGGTGAAAAAAACGAAGTTAAAAGAGCTTATAGCGAACGTAAAAAGCACTATTTAAAAGGAACATTAGGTGCATTAATTGGTGGTATAGTTGGAGCAATAATATACATCATCTTCTATCAAATGAATATGTTGACATCTATTTCTGGTGCCGTAGCATTTCTACTTGGTTCTTTCTTATTTGTAAAATTTGGCGGTAAGCCTAGTTATGTAATGGTTATAATTGTAACACTTACATCAACAATATTTATACTTGGAACATTCTTCATTGAATCATTATATGATGCTCATAGAGTAGTAGTTAATTCAGGACTAGATATGAACTGGTTTGACTCATTTAAATTATGTTATAATGTAATACCGTCATTTAAAGAAACTTTTTGGCGCAGCTTTGGAATGAATGTTTTATTCTTAGTATTAGGAATGATTATTCCTATAGTTCAAGCAGTTACTTACAATAGAAGATACAGATAAAAAATAGAGGCAATCGCCTCTATTTTTGTTTCTTAGATTGTGATTTATAACATATTCTCATGCTTGTTCTATGAGGTAAGATTCTCATAAATCTAGTTGCCCATCTTACAGTCCATTTAGGTGTAGCAAATTTCTTTTTCTTAAACATTCTTTTTATCGCATAACTAGCACATTTATCGGCAGCTACACCTTTAAGTGTAAATGTTACATTTGCAGTATCATTAAAGTTAGTGTTTACTGGACCTGGTGCAAGTATAGTTATACTTACATCTTTTTTCATTTTCTTTAATTCATAGCGTAATGCTTCTGCATAACTTCTAATATAATTTTTAGTAGCATAATATGTTGCCATCTTAGGTCCTGGGCAGAATGATGCAACAGAAGCTACTGTTAAAATATAACCTTTTTTTAGTACATCTGCATAATGTTTCATAATAATATGCATTGCAGTAACATTGATATTAATCATATTAATATCTTCGCTATCTGTTACTTCATTAAATAACCCAACTTTTCCTAAGCCAGCATTATTAATAACTACTTCTATATCATAGTCCTTTGTTTTTTCAAATAGTTCATAAACCAAATCTATCTTTGATATATCAAGTGGAATAACTATAACTTCTTTTTGATAATCTTTTTCAATTAATTCTTTTAAATTATTTAATTTATCAACACTTCTAGCAGTGATAATTAAATCATATCCTTTAGAAGCTAGAATTTTTGCACATTCAAAACCTATGCCAGATGAAGCTCCTGTAATAAGTGCATACATATTAATCTACCTCCTCATATATAGTTTTAATACTAACCTTTTTATCACTAAATTCAAAAGCACTATATACTTCATTTATGATATCATCATGTATTTCATCCATATGAAGATAACATAATACTTCATTTTCTTTTACGTAATCATTAGTTTTCTTATTTAAAACAATACCTACACTATAATTAATTGGGTCTTCTTTCTTAAGTCTACCTGCGCCCATATGCATACTAGCAATACCAAGCTTTAGTGCATCTATATGAGATAAATAGCCTTCTTTTTTAGATTTAATTTCATATATGAAGCGTGATTTAGGGAATAACATAGTATTATCTACTACTTTACTATCACCTTTTTGATAATTAATCATTTCTTTTAATTTTTGTAGGGCACTACCATTATTTATATGTTCTAAAATGGCTATACTAGCCTCTTTTTCAGTTTTATATAGATTAGCTTTAATAAGTATTTTAGCTGCTAGTTTAATACATACTTCTACTAAATCTTTAGGTCCTTTTCCTTTTAACGTATTAATAGCTTCTATTACTTCTAAGTTATTACCTATAGCTAAACCTAGTGGTTCATCCATGTCAGTTATAATACATGAAACATGTTTATTAAATCTATTGCCAATTTCTACCATTGTTTTAGATAATTTAACTGCATCTTCTATTGTCTTCATAAAAGCACCTGATCCTACTTTTACATCTAAAACAATTATATCAGCACCACTAGCAAGCTTCTTAGACATAATTGATGATGCAATTAGAGGAATTGAATCAACTGTAGCTGTAACATCTCTTAGGGCATATAATAATTTATCTGCAGGAACTAAGTCTTTAGTTTGTCCAACAATAGCTAGTCCTATATCATTAACTTGCTTTAAAAAGTCATCTCCACTTATATTAATATCAAAGCCAGGAATACTTTCTAGTTTATCTAAAGTTCCTCCTGTATGTCCTAAACCTCTACCACTCATTTTAGCTAGTTTAACGCCAAATGATGCGATTATTGGGCCTAATACTAGACTTACTTTATCTCCTACTCCACCTGTAGAATGCTTATCTGCTTTGATTCCATCAATCTTTGATAAATCAATTCTTTCGCCACTATTAAGCATAGATAAAGTTAGATAATAAGTTTCTTCCATATCAAGACCGTTTAAAAAAATGGCCATAAGAAGACTAGATACCTGGTAGTCAGGTATCTCTTTTCTTACATAGCCATTAATAAAGAACTCTATTTCTTCTTTTGATAGAGTAAGTTTATCTCTTTTCTTGGAAATGATATCTATCATGTTCATATAATCACTCCTCACTAGGTATTGAATCGTTAATTATTTTTCTTACCTTTTCTTCAATTTCTATTGTATTTAAATCCTTATATTCATCATATTCTATTGGTTTATGAAAAATAACTTTAACTTTTGTTTTTCTAAAAGGAGCATTTTTCATAATCTTATGAGTATTAATCATAGATACAGGAACAATAGGACATTTGGCTTTTAGGGCTACTTTATAGCTTCCAGGATGGCCTTCAAGCATTTTATTAGTAGACCTATCAGTGCGAAGTCCTTCAGGGAAAATCATCATTGATGTACCTTTTTTTATGTTGTTAATTACTTGAATAATTGATTTAGCGCCTTCCTTATCATTACTTCTATTTAAAAGAACACAATCAAGTTGTTTTGCATATCTCTTACCATAGAAAGAATCTCCTACTTCCATTTTTGCTAAAAAGCCTAATTTTAATTTTTTAAGTGGAATTTCTGTATACATAAAGTCTTCGTTAGACTTATGATTACCTATAAATAGATAGCTTCTTGAATAATCAAAGTTTTCTAGTCCTTCTACTTTATAATGTACTCTTGTTAGAATCATAAAAGCACTGCATACACATCTAAAATAAAACATATTAAATTTTTTATGTGGTTTACAGTGGTTATTAATTATACCCATTAATGTTAAGAATAATATTCTATGACCAACGGATACTATTAAACCAATTAATATGCCTAAAACTATTTCAAGCCATAATAAGCTTCCAAGATTAACTAAGGCTATAAACAACCACGCAAGTAAGCCTGCTTCTATAAAAGTTAAGCCTAAAAGTAACATAATAATTACTTCCTTTCAAATACGCAAAATCTTAATTCTGGATTTTCTACTCCTCTTGTTTCTCTAATTAGATTATATTTAGAGAAATCTATTTCAGGGAAATATACATTTCCTTCAAACTCTTTATCGATGAATGTGATATATAATCTATCTGCATAAGGTAGGCTTAAATTATAAATAGTTCTACCACCTATAACAAATATTTCTTCATCATGTTTTTCTTCTAGAAATTTAATTAAATCTCTTACCATAGTAACATCAGGATATGTTACATCATCAAAGATAGTTGAAACATAATATTTTACATCTGGAAATTTCTTTCCATTTCTATAACTTAATATAGATTCATGTGTTCTATCTCCAACAAGTACGGCATGATCTTTAATTGTTTGTCTAAAATATTTTATATCTTCTTTATAACTCCATGGTAGTTCATTATCTTTACCAATTAAGTTATTTTTGGCCATTGCCCAAATTAGTGAAATCATTATACTGCTACAACTCCTTTAATTGCTGGATGTGGATCATAACCTTCTAGTTCAAAGTCTTCATATTTAAAATCATAAATTGATTTAACATTTGGATTAATTTTCATAGTAGGTAATTTTCTAGGTTCTCTAGATAATTGTAACTTAATTTGATCCATATGATTTGAATAAATATGTACATCACCAAATGTGTGAACAAAATCTCCTAGTTCAAAGCCACATACTTGAGCAATCATCATTGTAAATAGTGAATAAGATGCAATGTTAAATGGTACACCTAAGAATACATCTGCACTTCTTTGATATAATTGACAAGATAGTTTATTATTTACAACATAAAATTGCATAAATGAGTGGCATGGTGGAAGAGCCATATTATCAACTTCAGCTGGATTCCATGCACTAATTATATGTCTACGTGAATCTGGATTATGCTTTAAATTATAAATTAATTTTTCAAGTTGATCTACGCCATTAAAGTTTCTCCATTGTCTACCATATACTGGACCTAAATCTCCATATTTATCAGCAAATTCTTTAGATTCTCTAATCTTTTCAATGAATTCATCCATTGTTTCGCCTTTATATTCTGGAACTTTTTTATATTTTTCATAAGCCCATTCATTCCAAATTTTAACGTTATTATCAACTAAATATTTGATATTTGTATCTCCACTTATAAACCATAATAATTCATGAATGATTCCTTTTAAGAATACTTTTTTTGTTGTTAAAAGAGGAAATCCTTCATTTAAATTATATCTTGTTTGATATCCAAAATAACTAATAGTTCCTGTTCCAGTTCTATCTGATTTATATGTTCCGTTTTCTAAAATAAATTTACACATATCTAAATATTGTTTCATAAAAAAATCCTCCATTTTATCTTAAATTAAATATTGTTCTAATCTAATACAATTATACCATATATATAATAAAAAATAAAAGGCATTTTAAATGCCTTTTTATTTTATAATTCAACTTTATCTAAAGCTTGTTTTAAATCATCTAAGATATCATCTACATTTTCGATACCAACAGATAATCTAATTAAATCAGGCTTAATACCTGCAGCAAGTAATTGTTCATCGCTCATTTGTCTATGAGTATGACTTGCTGGGTGTAATAGACATGTTTTACTATCAGCAACATGAGTAACAATGGAAATAAACTTTAAGCTATCCATAAATTTAATAGATGCACTTCTACCACCTTTAATACCAAAAGCCATTACTCCACAGCTTCCATTTGGTAAATATTTTTGTTGTAGTGCATGATATTTATCATCTTCTAGATCAGAATAATTAATCCAAGCAACTTTTGGATTATCATGTAAGAATTTAGCTATTTTACGAGCATTTTCGCAGTGTCTAGCTACTCTTAAATGAAGTGTTTCAAGTCCTATATTTAGTAAGAATGCATTTTGTGGAGCTTGAATAGATCCAAAGTCTCTCATTAATTGAGCTGTTGCTTTTGTGATATATGCAGCTTTACCAAAACGTTCGCAATATGTAATACCATGATAAGATTCATCTGGTTCTGTTAAACCATGGAACTTATGACCATATTTCATCCAATCAAAGTTTCCTGAATCAACGATTGCTCCACCTACAGTTAAAGCATGTCCATCCATATATTTTGTTGTTGAATGAGTTACAATATCGCAACCAAATTCAAATGGACGGCAATTAATAGGTGTAGCAAATGTGTTATCCATAATTAGCGGTACACCATGCTTATGAGCAATTTTAGCGAACTTTTCAATATCAAATACAGATACAATTGGGTTAGCAATTGTTTCACCAAATACTAGCTTAGTATTTTCTTTAAATGCTTTATTAATTTCTTCTTCACTAGCATCTTGATCTACGAAAATACATTCAATACCTAATTTTCTAAGTGTTACATCAAATAAATTGTATGTACCACCATATATATTCTTTGTTGCAATAAATGAATCTCCTGCTTCACAAATATTAAAGATAGCATAGAAATTTGCAGCTTGACCGCTTGATGTAAGCATTGCAGCAACACCACCTTCAAGTGCGCAAATCTTATTAGCAACAAAATCATTTGTTGGATTTTGTAATCTTGTATAGAAATATCCACTCTTCTCTAAATCAAATAGTTTTCCCATTTCTTCAGATGTGTCATATTTCCAAGTTGTGCTTTGATAAATTGGAAGAGCTCTAGCTTCTCCATTACCTGGTTTATAACCTTCATGTATACATTTAGTTTCAATTTTCATTTTTAATCAACTCCTACCCTTTCAATTATATCATAGGAGCCAATTAAATAAAATATTAAATATTATATTTAATCTAGTGATTCATCTTCTATTACTTTATCAAATGGAATATCTTCTACTACATCATTTGTCTTAGCAGCAATTTTGTTTGGCTTACTAACAAAAATAATACTTTCACCGACTACATCAATAATTTCAATAGGCTTATCATTAACATTTATAATTCTATTTTGTAGTCTTCCTTTTACTGCTAGTACTGAGCCTTTAATAGAATATTCATTTACATTAATTGCTAAATATTCCCAAAATGTAACTTTAATAAAATCAGTTTCATATGTATGAGTTGTTTGACTTTTAAAAGGTCTTGCTAATGCTAACTTTATTTCACAAACATTCTTTCCATTAGATACTTCTCTAATTACTGGGTCAGCAACTAATCTTCCAACTAAAATAACACTATTAACCATAAATTTCACCTCCTAAAGTCATTATATTTAAAAGGTGAAAAATAAAAAAATTGCCATATTTTTATGTTTATAAGCATAATCAATATGCTTTATATAAAAAACAGGCAATTTAGTTTTGTTATTAATTGTTTTTATTAAATTAATTAAATGTATTTTTCTAAAATATATTACTTTTTATTCATTTGGATAAATTTCAAATTTTGTAATAATTATATCTTTAAACATATCTTTTACATCATCTAGGGAACTAACATTCATATCCTTAATCTCATTAATAATTGTATATAAATTATTACCAGAGAATAAACATGATGCGAAGTTTTGTGCTGTTAATTCTAATGAATCTAGAATATACATATATTGGCCAATTAAAGCCCTTTTTGCACATTCAAAGTCTTCTTCGTCAATTTCTATATTAGGTATATTTGAGACATAATCTTTTAAGATTTCAAATAATTCATCTGGTTTTTCTGAATCACCTTGAAGCATTAAATAGCTTGCTGATTTATTAAAATCAGTATAATTACCAAATGTATCATTTATTAATCCTTTTTCCATCAATTCCATTCTTAGTTTTGATGATTCGCCAAATAAAATAGAACATAAAATACTTAGTTTAATATCTTGAAGTTGGAAGTTTTGATATATCTTTTTAAATCTAACTCCTAGTGATAATTTTGGTATTAATACATCCATTTTTATTTTTGACTCTTTTATATAATCTTTGAAATCATCTAATACATATTCCCTTTTAATTGGAATATATTTTTTGAAATCTTTTTTGCTTTGATTTTCTTTAATATCTTCTATTATGTTTGGATCTACATTGCCAATTATAAATAGATGCATATTAGAAGGATGATAGAATGTATTATAACAGTTATAAAGCATTTCTTTTGTGATTTCATTTATAGATTCAACTGTACCAACTAAATCAGTTGAAACATAATTCTTCTCATATAAATTCTTTAATGTTCCCCAAAATAATCTTGATTCTGGATCATCTAAATACATTTTTATTTCTTGTTCAATAATACCACATTCTTTTTTAATATTTTCATCTGTAAAATATGGTTTTTGGACAAAATCTAACAAATACATTGTGCATTCTTTAACATTTCTTGTTGTTGAAAATAAGAAGCTTGTTCTATCAAATGATGTAAATGCATTTGATGAAGAACCATATTTAAGTAGATGAGTTGATGCATCTACTCCATCTTCCATTTCAAATAATTTATGTTCTAAGAAGTGAGCAATACCTTTAGGGTATTCTACAAAATTAGTTTCTCCATAAGGAATAAATTTATTATCTAATCCACCATATTGGGTAGTGAAAATACCATATGTTTTATCATAATCACTTTTAGGAACAATATATACTTTAAGACCATTAGGAAGTTCTTCATAATATAGTGTTTCTTTAATATCTTTATATTCGTATTTAGTCATCTATATCACTTCCTTCAAGGAAATAGACTAAATCTAATTCTAACTTATTAAATACTTTTACAACATCTTCTTTAGTTACTTTTTCTAATTCTTCTATACCAGAATATAGATTAAATTTATCATCTAGAAGTTCATCAACATATATTTTTTTAGCAATACTACTTAATGAATCTGAACCCTTTTTAATACTACTAATAAGGCTTAATCTAGCCATTTCTAATAACTCATCAGAGAAATTACCATTCTTCATATTAGATACTTGTTCATTAATAACTTTAAGTGCATTATCGTAATCACATGCATTTATACCTGCCGTAATTGTAATACAGCCTTTATATCTTGAATAAGTTGATGAAATAGAATAACATAATGATTCTTTTTCTCTAACGTTACTAAATAATAGTGATGAAGAGAATCCTCCAAATATAGTATTTGCTAAAACTAAAGCTATATCTAAATCATCATTCATTCTTGTTCTTGTTCTATATTTTATAACAAGTTGTGATTGATTCGATTTAGTAGTTTCTTTAACATACATAGCTTCTTTTATTTCTTTATCTTCATAATCAATTGGATTAATTTTTATTTTTTGACCAAAGTCAAAATATTTTTGTGCTAAATTTTTTATTTCATCATTATCTACATCACCACAAACAATAATATCAACTTTATTGTTTTCTAATATGTAATCATAGTATTCTTTTAATTCTTTTACTTTTATTTTTTTAACTATTTCTTCTTCTCCGTTATATTTAAGCCTAGCTAATTCATCTTTAAAGGCAATATTATTAGATCTAATAATCGCATAAGCAGACTTGTTTTCATATTCGAATTTATAGTCATCAAATAATAATCTTTTTTCTTCTGTTACATTTTTACTATCTAACATTGGATAGAATAATATATCATGTAAGAATTCAAAATATTCTTTTAACAATGATTTATCATCTAAATATGCTGGATTAACTCCATCGATTGAAGCATCTATATAGCAAGCTTTCCCCATCTTTATAGATGTTAGTCCAAAATTGGCTCCATAAAGCATATCTAGTTTTCTATTAATCTTTTGTTTTGTATCATATTTCTTACATTTTGATTCAATACTTCTAGCTAATAAAATCCTATATGATAAATTGGTTTCGTCTAGATTGTCTGTAAGTAGTACATCAATTGAAACTTTTTTAAATTTAGTTGTTTTAAAAATATGTAAAGTGGCTTTATTAAGCTCTATTTTTGTATAATCCATAAACAACCTCCATAGAAACTAAAGGTGTAGATTATCTACACCCCTATTTTTATAAATTAACTTTTTTAGCACATGCTATAGCAAGTGCACCAGGCCCGATATGGCATGATACAGAAAGTGATAGTGGATCACATGTTTCTACATGACCTAATTCACTTTCAACCATTTGAATGAATTCTAAAGCTGTTTCTTTATCTGCTGTATATGCAACAAATAGATGAACGTTATCGATACCACCGAAGCGTTCATTAACATCTTTTTTCATTTGGTCTAACATACTTCTTTTAGCGCCCTTCATACCTCTAACTTTATCAAAGGCATCAAGTTTTTCGCCTTGAATTTGAAGTACTGGTTTAATCTTTAAAAGTTTTGCGAATGTAGCTGCAGCAGCTGTAATTCTACCACCTCTACGTAAATAATCAATTGAATCAACAGTAATATAAATACTTGATTCTAATTTTGTTTCTTCAAGGTAGTTTTTAATTTCTTCTGCGCTATATCCTTTATCTCTTAAATACATTGCATCAAGAACTGATTGCTTTTGTGTTACAGATATTCTTTGATTGTTAACAACAAATACTTTTCCTTCAAATTCTTTTTCGTGTGATAAGAATGTAGCTGTTTCACAAGACTTTGATAGTCCGCTTGACATTGGAATATAGATAATAGAATCATATTCTTTTAATTCTTTTTTCCATAAATCCATTAATGTTCCTGCAGATGGTTGACTTGTTAAAACAACTGCTTTTAAATCTAAAAGATTATAGAACTCTTCTTGCCCTAAATTAATATCTTCTAAATAATCCTTTCCATTAATAGTAAAAGGCATTGGTACTACAGGTACCCCTAATTTTTTTCCTTCATCTTGCGTAATACCACTATTACTATCTGTCATAATGCATATACTCATAATATTCCCCCTTAATATTATAGCTTTTCAATTAGCTTTAATGCGATTTGAACTGCGTTTGTAGCTGCTCCTTTTCTTACTTGGTCACCACAGCACCATAAACAAATGCCGTTTTCATTGATTAAATCACGTCTAATTCTACCAACATAAACGATATCTTGATCAGAAGTTACAATTGGCATTGGATATAATTTATTTTCTTGATCATCATATAATTTACATCCTTTTTCATTAGCAATAGCATTTCTAACTACATCTAAGTCTAACTTTTCTTCAGTTACTAATGTTACACTAATAGAATGGCTTCTAACAACTGGTACTCTTACGCAAGTACAAGTTACATTTAATTCAGGTAAATGCATGATTTTTCTACCTTCATTTTGCATCTTCATTTCTTCAGTTGTATAACCATTTTCTAAGAATGAACCAATTTGTGGAATTACATTTCCAGCAATTTGATATTGGAACTTCTTAGGTTGTGCATCATATTTATTAGCAATTACACCAGTTTCATCATAAATTTTTACTAAATCCTTCATTTGATTCATTAATTCAACTGGTCCTTCTGCGCCAGCACCTGAAGTAGCTTGATAAGTTGAAGCTACCATTGCTTTAATTTTAGATAATTTATTAATTGCATTAATAGCAACTAATGTAATAATAGTTGAGCAGTTTGGATTTGAAATTACACCCTTATTCTTGAAGATATCTTCTGGGTTAATTTCAGGTACTACTAGTGGTACATCATCAATCATTCTAAATGCACTAGAGTTATCGATGAATACAGCACCAGCTTTTACGATATCATCTTTAAATTCTTTTGCAGTATCATTGCTTGCAGCACCAAGCACGATATCTAAGCCATTAAATGCATCATGTGCAGCTAATTGTACTGTATATTCCTTACCTTGGAATTCAATTTTCTTTCCTGCGCTTCTTTGTGAAGCAAGTAATCTTAATTCATTGTATGGAAAATTATATTCTCCTAAAACTTTAAGCATTTCACGGCCAACAGCTCCTGTTGCACCTAAAATACCAATATTAAACTTTTTCATTTTTATCAATCCCTTTCTATTCAACAGCAACAAGCTTAACACTTGCTACAATTGGTATTTCTTCTATTTTATCTAATAATTCCTTTAAGCTTATTTCCATTTGTAATATATCAACAGTCGTTGTTATATATGCATAATTATGGATTGGCGTATCTTGATGTATTGTAACAATGTTACCACTGTTTTTTGCTATACAATCAAGTACTGCTGATAAGCTACCTGGATTATTATCAACTTTAACTGACAAAATTATTTTTTTGCCATAATAATTACTAGGACTATATACAAAGTCCTTGTATTTATAGAATGTGCTTCTACTAATATTCATTTTTTTACAAGCATCACTTACACTGATCTTTTCAATTTCTATTAGTTCCTTTGCCATTACGACATCTTCGAAGCTATCAGGTAAGACACTTTTATGAACAATTAAATAATCATTCTTCATATGTTGCACCTACCTTATCATATTCTAACACTTTTAAATTCCATCCTAAAGATTCTAATTCACTATAATCTAATTCATCTTCAAAAATGATAATCATTGTTGAACCAGATCCACTTAAAAAGACAGGTAAATTCTTTTCTTTAGCGAATTCTTTTACTTTATCAGCACCATAGATTTGAGGCAATCTATATGGTTCATGCATCTTATCTGATAAAATATCTTTTATGATACTTAAATCTCCTGATAAGAAAGCATAAGGTAGATTAACTAATCTAGATGTATTATAAATTATATCTTCATAAGATAATTCATGAGGCAATCTTCTTCTAGATTCCTTCGTGCTTATCTTAAGAGGCGGAATACAAGCTAAGAATCTTAATTTATCACTAATACTATATTTGATTGTTTTTACAACATTTGTATCTGTAATGTAGCTAGCCGTTAAACCGCCATATAAGGCTGGTGTAACATTATCAGGAAAACCTTCTAAATATGAAGCTACTTGAAGTAAATCTTCTTTTTTTAGCTTATCATTCATAAGCTTATTTGCAGCTAAAACACCACATACTACACATGTTGCACTACTTCCTAATCCTCTTGTATTAGGAACATCACTTTTAATTAAAGTTATTTTTGCTTTTATTTCACTATTATTTGCATATTCATATGTCTTTTTCATAGATATACAAATTAAGTTATTCTCATTACAATAGTTTTTATCAAAACCAACAAATTCCCATTTATCACTTTTTTCTATTTCAAATTCATTATAAAGCTTTAGCGCTAATCCTAAAACATCAAATCCAGGACCTACGTTAGCACTAGTTGCGGGAACCTTTATTTTCGTGGTAAGTTCTCCTCTAAATATTTATGAGCTTCATCTAATGTTTTTGGATGATTGCTTCTAATATTCTTTCTAATTTGAGTGATAACTTCAGGAATGTTTGTATTACTCTTTTTGCTTACCATATCAATTAATTCAAATTCATCTAGAGTATTATCTAAATCTAATGCAGATGAAATACTCTTAATAAACTTATATGGACTTGCTGTAGATAAAATAACTGTTTGAGTTAAATCCTTTGTATCTTTAACATATTTATCATATACCTTCTTAGCTACAGCTGTATGTGGATCAATTAAATATCCATTATTCTTGAATTCATCCTTAATTGCTTCAAGTGCTTCAGTATCACTTGCATAATCAGCATAGAATTCATCATATTTTTCATCTGATTTAAATTCACCTTTAGTCTTTAAATCATCCATATATTTTTTAACTTTATTTTCATCTTTAGATTTGAAATATAATAATCTTTCTAGGTTAGATGAAATTAGAATATCCATTGATGGAGAAATAGTTTTTAAGAATTCACGTTTTCTATCATATAATCCTGTATTAAAGAAATCTGTTAGAACTTTATTAATATTTGAAGCACAGATTAATTTATTAATAGGTAATCCCATCTCTTTTGCATAATATCCAGCAAGGATATCTCCGAAATTTCCTGTTGGAACACAGAAATTAATTTTATCTCCTATATTAATTGTTTTATCTTCTACTAATTTAAAATATGAATAGAAATAATAAACTACTTGTGGAACTAATCTACCAACATTTATAGAGTTAGCACTTGATAGTCCTTTAAAGTCTTCAGAGAATACTTTTTTAACAAATGTTTGACAATCATCAAAGTTACCAGCAATTGCAAATGTTTTTGCGCTAGCTGATTCAAATGATAACATTTGTTGTTCTTGTATCTTTGATACGCCACCATTTGGATAAAATACTATAATATCTATTCCATTAACTTGGCTAAAGCCACTTAATGCAGCACTACCAGTATCACCTGATGTAGCAGTTAGAATAGTTGTTTTTTCTGTTACATTATTTTTCTTTTTAGCAACTTCAAGCAAGTATGGTAATATTGTTAGAGCAACATCCTTAAATGCTAGAGTTGGACCATGATATAATTCTAGATAATGATAATTGTTAATCTTCTTTACATTAACAACTTCTTTAGTATCAAATTTAGTATCATAAGCACTATTGATACAATAATTAATCTCATCATCCGTATAGTCAGGTAATAGACTCTTTAATATTATTTTTGCCATTTCTTTATAAGATTTACCATATAAAGTTTTGTATTCAATTTTTGGTATTTCATTAATTACATATAACCCACCATCATTACTAATACCTTCTATAATAGCTTTTGATGCAGTTATATTTTTCTTACATCTTGTTGAAGAATACATAACTATTACCTCACTTTCATTATTATAATTATATTATATATAATTACTTAACGCAAGAAAAATAATATTTATGAAAACATTTTCAAAAAAATAAACGGCTATTTTAAGCCGTTTTTCTATAAATTTAAAAGCTCATTACCAGGCAAAATAAACCGAATCCAGCAATTATTACTCCTGATACAACGCATAGTTTCCATACAACTATACTATCATAATCCAAGTCTACTCGCTTATTTCTACTTCTAATTACTAAGCCCATAGTAAATAAGAAAACACCCGCAGCTAAAGCAATGATTATACATAATATATTGTTGTATTTAAAGTCTTGTACTGCAAGACATACAAAGTATGCAACGGCAAGAACTATTAAACTAATGGTAATAATAATTCTTGGAACTCTTAATTCTTCTTTATCATCTCTTATTTTCTTACTCATAGTGATTCAATATATTTTACTATTACTTCTACACATCGTTCTACACCAATTTTACTATTTAAAGTTAAATCGTAATTTGATGCTTCACCCCATTTTCTATTTGTATAGAAATTGTAGTAATCCCTTCTCTTCTTATCTACTTTTTTTATTGCCTTTAATGCCTTATTACTATCTAAGTTGTAAAATTGTGTTGCTCTTTTAAGACGTTCTTCTATAGGTGCTGTAATAAAAATAGATACAACATTCTTTCTATCTTCTAAAATATAGTCTGCACATCTACCAACAATTACACAAGGTCCTTTATTAGATAAATCTCTAATAGCTTCAAATTGTGCTAAGAATACTTGTTGATTAATTGGATGTCCATTTTGAAATACAGAATACATTACATTGTTAGGTACTTCATCATTAGATTCAATTACTTCTTTACTCATTTCACCTTTCTTACTTGATTCAGCAATTAATTCTTTGTCATAGCAAGGAATATTTAATCTTTCTGCAAGTAATTTACCAATGAATCTACCACCACTACCATATTGTCTACCAATACAAATAATTACATCTTTCATAATCATTCTCCTTTCATAAAATGGCTTAATTATCCCTTTAATAATTCTTTAGCATTTTCGATTGATGAAGGTGTAATCCTATCTCCACTAATCATAATTGCTATCTGCTTTACTCTTTCATTATACTCTAATTCTTCTATTTTTGTAAATGTTCTAGAATTATTTTCGTATTTAGAAATATATAACTGTGTATCAGCTATACTTGCTACATGAGGCAAGTGTGTTATACATAATACCTGTGTTGATTTTGATATTTCTTTTATTTTTTTAGCAATATGGCTTGCTGTAGTTCCACTTATACCTGAATCTATTTCATCAAATACAACGAAACTTAAATTTTGTTTTGATGCAATAATAGATTTTAATCCTAACATTATTCTAGATAATTCTCCGCCACTAGCAACCTTATGCAATTGTTTTTTAGGTTCTCCTTTGTTTAGGCTGATTAAAAAATCTACTGTTGATATTCCATCATCATAAAAGATTGAATTAATAGGATCAGTAATATCGTTTTTATTAAAAGAAATTACAAAATCAATATTTTCTAAATCTAGTGTCTTACACACATCTATTATTTCTTTACTTAAAGTTTTTGCGTATTTTTCTCTTACATCTTCTAATTTATTAGCAACATTAACAAGATTTTTATGTGCATTAACTAAATCATTATAAGTATCTTTAACAAATTCATCATAATTTTCACATTTATCTATTTCTTTTTTTATTTTATTAATATGAAGTATTAATTCGTTAATATCCATCTTGTATTTTTTAGATATTCTTTTTAATTCATTTTCTCTTTCAATTAATTCATCTAAGTAATCCTTATTATAATCCATACCATTTAAGCTTTTCTTGAGTTCGCTTTTTACGTCTTCTAGATTATAATAAGCATCAATAATTTTATTAGATGCATCTTCATATTTAGTATCATAGTCTTTAATTTTATTCAAATAATTTGATGAATCATATAAATTATCTATTTCTAGGTTATTTAAGCATTCACTTAAATTATTGTAAATCTTATCATAATTTGATAAGACATTTATTTCTTTTGAGATATTATCAAGTTCATTTTCTTTTAAATCTAATTTTGATAATTCATCATATTGAAATTTAAGTAAATCAAGCTTTTCATACATTTCATCGTTCTTATTTAAAGCATCTTTATATTCTTTTAATTTAGCTTTGTAATCATCTAAATAAAAAGTATAATCGTTAACTAAATTATTAATTTCTCTACCTATAAATGTATCTAAAATAGATAAATAATTATTAGGATTAACAAGCTTTAAAGTATCATTTTGAATATGTATATCTCCTAAATATGAACCTATTTCCTTTAACTGATTAAGGCTTAGTTGCGCGTTATTTAATAATATTTTACTATTTTTTGATATTTCTCTTTTTATTACTATTTCATTATTATGAGTAATACCATATTTATCTAATAGCTCATCTATTTTTTCATTCTTATAATCAAAATAGCCTTCTATAACTGCTTTAGATTCACCATATCTAATCATATCTAAATCTGCCCTAGCGCCTAGTAGCAAACTTATACAATCTATGATTAAAGATTTACCTGCGCCTGTTTGACCAGTTAGACTTGTCATATTAGGTTTAAAGTCTAAAGTTATATCATCAATTATCGCAAAATTATTAACATGTAATTTTTTTATCACATTAATCAACTCCAAATGCTTTTTTTACTACTTCATATAAATCTATAGAACTATTTGAGTCCCTTTTTACGTAGGCAAGATATTCTATATTACCACTTTTACCTTTAATAGGCGATGGTGTTATTTTATGAATCTTATAGCCTATAGAATTAATATAACTATTAATATCTTTTAAACAATCAAAATGTTTACTTCTATCTTTTAAAACTCCGTTTTTGTTTAATAACGATGGATCAACCTCAAATTGAGGTTTAATTAAAATAATAATATCTTTAGCATCTAATTCATTTAAATGTTTTAATATTTTCTTTATTGATATAAAAGATACATCTGAAACATAATAATCAATATTAGTATCAAAGCCTTCTATATCTAAAAAGTTAGTTTGTTCTAAAGATATTACTTTTTTATTAATTAAAAGACTACTATCTAATTGATCAGTACCTACGTCAATAGCATATACGAGCTTAGCTCCATTTTGTAATGCACAGTCAGTAAATCCTCCTGTTGATGAACCAATATCAACAACTATTTTATCTTTAAAATCAAGATAAAATGTATTAATAGCACATTCTAATTTGTATCCACCCCTAGATACAAATTTAAGTGGTAATTCAACTTCTATTTCTCCACTTATATAATCAAAACTTGGCTTAGTTATCACTTTTCCATTCACTTTAACTAAACCCTTGCTAATAGATAATTTAGCTAGTTCTCTAGATTTATAATATCCATTATCTACTAGATATAGATCTATACGCATCTTCTATCAATTCTTTTATAGATTCATCATCTAATTTATATAATTTATCTAGTGTCTCTATTGAACCAGTTGGGGCATATGTGTTATTAACATTTCTTTTTATAATATCTATTTCTATATTGTTTTGATAAGCATATAAAATAATTGAGTTAGCTAATGATCCTTCATCTATTACATCTTCTAATACAATTATTTTCTTATAATTTTTGATTATTTCATCTAGCATTAAAGTATCAATTGGATTAATGAATAAAGCATTTATTAATGTTAAATCATAATCTTTAACAATATTTTTTAATTTGTTTAAGATTCTACCATAAGAAATAATAGCAATATCTTTTCCTTCTTTAACTTTAATCCAGCCATTAATTTCTTGTATTTCTTGATTGTTATGATAATTAGTAAAATATTCTTTAGCATAACGAATTGCTACTACATTATTCTTTTTAAAAGCATAATCTAGTAAGCTTATTGCTTCTATTCCATTAGATGGTGCTAATATTTCTATATTTGGTATAGCTTTTAAATAAGCTATATCATATATTCCTTGATGTGTTTCACCGTCATTAGGGTTTAAACCTGCCCTATCTACACCAATAACTATATTAGTATTATGGCGCGAAGCATCATGTAATAATTGATCATATGCTCTTTGTAAGAAAGTAGAATAAATTGGTAAGAATACTTTCTTATTGTTTAATGATGCAGCTGTTGCCATTGTAATAGCATGTTCTTCTGTAATACCAACATCAATCAAATCATCTTTAAATAAAGATTCAAATTTATCCATTTTACTTCCATTAACCATAGCAGGAACAATAACCTTAATATCATATTTTTCTTTTAGTTTAATAACTGAATCACTTATTATCTCACTAAATAATACTTTATCTTTATTTTCTTTTATTCCTTCATCAATCTTAAAGCTTGATACACCATGGTATAGTCCATTCTTTTCTTCTTCAGCAAATTTATAGCCTTTACCGTTTTTTGTAAGTATATGTATAACTGTAGGTTTTTTGCTTTTTTTAGCGATTTTTAAGGCTTTAAAAAGTGATTTAAAGTCATTTCCATCAATTACACCTATATAATTAAAACCCATATATTCAAAATAATTTTTTTTATTAATTATTTTCTTAAAGAACTTATTTATTCCTCTATTAAATCTAATTAAGAATTTAGGTAATATTTTATAACTTAATTTTTTAATCCATTGAGTGAATTTTCTTCCTCTAATTTTAACTACTAATTCATGGCATCCACCTGCATTTTCCATGATAGATGCGTTATTATCATTTAGAATAATTATACCTTTATTGGTTTTTTGTTTTCCTAAATAATTTAAACCTTCAAATGCTTCGCCACCGGCAAGTGCACCATCTCCAATAATAGAGATAGCATAATTTGAATCATCAGCAAGTAAGAAACCTGACAGTGCTGATATAGATGTAGATGCATGTCCTGTAGAAAATGAATCATACTTGCTTTCTTTTATATCAGGGAATCCTGATAAACCATTAAATTGCCTTAAATTATCAAAATCTTTAGCTCTTCCTGTAAGTATTTTATGAGTATAAGATTGATGTCCAACATCAAATATAAATTTATCTTTTGGACAGTTGAATTCTTTATGCAAAGCAATAGTAAGTTCTACTACTCCTAAATTACTTGATAAATGTCCACCTGTTTTAGAAATTTCTAAAATCAAAAACTCGCGTATTTCTTTAGCGAGTAAAACTAAATCTTTAGTTTTTAAATCCTTTAAAAATGAAGGATCTTTGATTTTAGTAATATCCATTATTCATCAACCTTTACTACTAATTCTGCCTTTTTTAATGTTTCATAACATGATTTAGATAATTCTAAAGCTTCATTATATTTTTTTATAGCTTCTTCTAATTTTATATCTTTATTTTCTAAATCATGAACTAATTCTTCTAACTTTTTTAGTGAATCTTCAAAATCCATATTTATTCCACCTTTGCTTTTATGTTTCCATCTTTTAATCTAATATCAATTAGATCATCTTTCTTGACATCTTTTACACTTTTAATGATATTATCATTTTTACTAACAATAGAAAATCCTTTATCCATAATTGATAATGGATTTAAATTCTTTAATGCGTAACTATATTTTTCAAATAATGATTTTTTATATTCAAATAAAGAATTATAGTTAATATCATTTCTTTCTATTAAGCTTTCTAAATTATTTTTCTTATTATCAATGATATTTATCATATTTTTATTTAGGTCTTTAATTAAAGTATTATATTTATCACTATATCTATCAAGCTTATTTTTAGGAGAGTTATAAATAATATTTTTCTCTAAATCAGATAGTTTTTTCTTTTTTAATTCAATAATATTTTTAAAATGATGATTCAATAATTTTAAATCAATATCTATCTCTTTGTTTAAGTCTATTACACTAGGTGTTGCGGCTACTGCGGCAGCACTTGGTGTCTCTGCACGTAGATCAGCTACAAAGTCACATATAGTATAATCAGTTTCATGTCCTACAGCTGATATTACAGGTATTTTAGAATTATAAACGGCTAAAGCAACCGCTTTTTCATTAAATGCCCATAAATCTTCTAGCGAACCTCCACCACGGCCAACAATTAAAGTGTCTACTTCCATTTTTTTATTTGCATACTCTATTTGTTTAACTAATTCAGGTACTGCATTCTCTCCTTGAACACTTGATGGATATAATATTATTTCTACAAGTGGATATCTGTTTTTTATTATATTTTTAATATCTTCTATTACTGCGCCACTCTTAGATGTAACTACACCTATTTTTTTAGGAAATTTTACAATAGGTCTTTTATGTGCTTCATCGAAGTAACCAGCAATTCTTAATTCTTCTTTTAACTTTTCGAATTTTTCAAATAATTCACCAATTCCATCTTCTTTAATAGAATCAATTATTATTTGATAATTTCCATTAGGTTCATATACTCTAACTCTACCAACTGCTAGAACTTTCATTCCATTTGTTAGTTTAAGTGATATATTACTTTGAGCAAATATTACAGCTGATATTTGACTCTTTTCATCTTTCAAAGTGAAATAGGTATGCCCGCTTGAATAAGTCTTAGCATTTGATACTTCACCTTTTACAAACACTCTATATAAATTAGTATCAGATTCAATTACACTCTTGATGTAACTGTTTAAAGCAGATATAGTTATAAACTTATTTTCCATCTATATATTTACTAATGTTATCTAATAATTTATTGTTGAATGCTTTTGCTTTATCATCATCAAGATTAGTATAGATTTTTGTAAGCTCAATAGCTTCATTAATTACGATTGCGCTAGCGATTTTCTTTTCTAAAAGTTCATATGTAGCAACTCTAATAATTTCTAAATCAACTACATTAAGTCTTTTAATTGTATAGTTAAACAAGCAATTAGAAATAATTTCATCAATTTTTTCTTTATTGCTTAATACTCCATCAATTAATTCTTTTGAAAAATCATCTGTACCTTCATAATCAAGAGGTTCATTAAATTCTAAGCTATATAATTTTTCAATTGCACATCTTCTAGATTTCATTCTACTAGTATTTTCCATAATAATCATCCTTTACTAATTTATTCATTTTTATTATATCACAAATATAATAAAACATTAAGAATTAAAATCTATATTTTTATTATTTAATATTTCTTCAATTAATGGCTTATATACCCCGTTTTCTTCAATTTTTATAATAGTGCTTATTTTATTACCACAATCCTTAGATGATGAACCGCAATGATAAATTGATTCATTAAGGTAATTAAAATCAATTATTATATATCTATCATGAAATCTATTATTATTCTTTTTGAATGCCATTTCAATTTTAGTGTCTTTAGTAAAATCATTTATGAAATTCCTATTTAGATTATTCTTTGCTTTATTATCACTAATTATTATTATTTCAATTTTAGAATCACATACTTTTAATAATTGGAGTGTTTTTAAATCAATATAGTCATCAATTATATAAATAGAATGATTTGCCTTTTTATATATTTTTTGATATGCCAGATCTGCTTCTATTCTCTTACCATCCATAATAAGAAAATGGTTTTCATTTATATCATTATTGAACGAATCCATAATCATTTCTAAATCTTTTTCTACATTAGTTAATCTATTATCGAAGGATTTAAATTCATAATCTATATATCCATTATTAATTGAATTTGATAAACAATCTTTCATTTGTTTGAAAGTATCGATCAGTACGATACTTTGTTTAGTAGCTAGTTCCCCTTTTAAAACAGTCATTAGCATATATATTCCTTGTTCAGTAAAAGCATATGGTAAAGATGTTCTTCCACCTTCATTTGTTGCCCAAATTTGCGCGGTCAAATTTTTTGACCTCGCGAAATTATCTAATTCATTTTTAGACAATTGAAATCTATATCTAGTTGGAAATTTCTCTATATTGTTTTTTACTTGCTGATTAAATGCTTTTGTTGTATAACCATAAATTCTAGCCAAATCAAAGTCCAACATTACTTTTACTCCTCTTATTTCATAAATCATTGATTCTATAGTTTCATTATTTAGTTCTATTAATTCCATTTTATCACTCCATTTTGTATACACAATAATTATACAATATTGTAATCTATTTGATAATAAAAAAAGGCTAAATAACGCAATTTTTCTAAATTGACATTTTTAGCCTTTAATATACAAATTAATGATTAGTTTTTTATAAAATAATGTAGTCAAAATATAAAAATACTTTCTACTTTTCCTTTATGAAGTAAGCGATATCTCTAGATTTACCTTTATAATAAAACTCATCTTTTTTTAATCCTTTGAAGGAATATCCACATTTTTCCATAACTCTAATTGAGGCATAATTATCACTAAATGCTCCTAATATAATCTTTTTAATTCTATCTAATTTCAAAAAATAAGCAGTTACAAGATTAAGAGCTATAGTTGCATAGCCTTTATTCCAATAATCTTCATTTATTGCATATCCTAATTCTAGATAATCAGATTCATAAGTCTTCATTACACCAATTAATTTTCCATTTAGTCTTATCGCGAAATAATAAAATTCATTATCTTCATAATTATTTATTACTTCTAAAATGGCACTTTTAGCTTCTTCTAAATTCTCTACTTCATCTAACATAAATGATGTAGTAATATGTTCATTTGAAGCGATTAAATAATAATCATTAGCATCTTCTAATGTAATCTTATCAAGTGTAATATTACCTTTTTTTAGAGTTACCATAATAACCCCCCTTAAAAATAAATGCTAGCAGAAGCTAGCACTTATAATTTGATTATTTTGAAATATCAGCTTTACCATCGCATCCAAGAACATCTTTAATCTTATGTTTAACAACTTCTTTAACAGCTGCTCTACCATCTCCAAGATATTGACGTGGATCGAAATGATCTGGATGTTCAACGAAATGCTTTCTAATCATAGCAGTCATAGCTAAACGTAAGTCAGAGTCAATGTTGATCTTACATACAGATAATTTAGCTGCTTCTCTTAATTGTTCTTCTGGAATACCAATTGCATCTGGCATCTTTCCACCATTTTCGTTAATAATCTTAACATATTCTTGTGGAACTGATGAAGAACCATGTAGAACGATTGGGAATCCTGGGATTCTCTTTGATACTTCTTTTAGAATATCAA
>Ga0247611_10003198_pt1 | contig 24733 bp, 26 predicted proteins | sample 177DNAGHGhighgp2_FD_192422 | JGI IMG/M metagenome (GOLD analysis project Ga0247611, IMG submission 192422) | Sheep rumen microbial communities from Palmerston North, Manawatu-Wanganui, New Zealand - 1770 DNA GHGhigh gp2 | ecosystem: Host-associated > Mammals > Digestive system > Stomach > Rumen... | reverse complement strand
ATTTTCTCGTCATACTGTTGACTTGTCTTTTCATAATCCGTCAGAAAATCATCTATTGTAAACTGGTATCCATCACTATATTTATTTTTACTTTCCGTTGCATAACTTGTGCTTATAAGTTTTTTCAGACCTAATGTTTCAAAGTTCTGTGCAAAAAACTTTGTAAAATTGCTCCATTCAGGATCATCGCAAGGAAGTAGAACCGTCTTGTCTCTGAATGTATCCGGATTATATTCAAGATAATAATTTATTTCTCTTTGAATATCCTCATATTGTGTGTAAAATTCGTCATTCTTCCCTTTTTTTGCCTTTGTCATTCCATCGTTTGTATTAGGCATCTCTTTTATACCTCCTACCACTTCTTAAATAATCTCTTAAATAAACCCGCACGCTCCATCCGTGTCTTTTTCATCACTCAGATGTTTTGTATATATTTTCGCCCTTGCGCTTCTTGTCTTTCCATTTTCTTTTTATCATCTCAGTTTTTTCATTATTTCCTAATATTTCTGCTTTTCCTCATTTGTTGCCTTGAACCCCGGCTGTACCCATTTTTCATAAAGCTCATATTCTTCATCTGTAAGGTATGCTTCTTTGTGCTCAACATGCCATTCAAAAATATAATCGTTCTTGACATAGCATAATAATCTGTACTGGTCTTTTGACAGTGCCTGATCTGAGAGAGCGCGCCCTTCTCCTGCGGGGTACGGTATCAGCTTCCCTGTGCCGTCGTCATAGAAACGGACGGAAATCCACAGTGAGAGATCTTCCGGGAGCTCTGTTGAATGTTTGATTGCCTGGTACTTATCGGTGTATTTTGCCAGATATTCCTCTTTTGTCTTTTTCTGCTCATCGCTCAGGTAGCCAAGATACGGCCAGTTGGTTATGGAGATCTCGAAGCATTCAAGGTCGGTGCCCTCGAACACCACCTTTGCGGACGCATGGGCGCTTATGCCGCGTTTTGTATGAAGTTCAAGGTTCTTTTCGCCCAGTTCTTCGTATTTGTTTCTTATCCCTTGTGGGTTATCATAAAATCTAAGTTCTGAATTAAAAGGATAGTTGTACAAGTTTTCGTTTCTATCGTAAACCTTAAAATCTTCCGTAGTCCATGCATCTTTACTCGATTCTTCGGGAACTGTATTATCCGGTGCGGCCTGCCGTGAGGAACATCCGCATAACATACAGATAATTAGAAAACGAGCCAGTATCTTTCTCTTGATTATCCTCCCTTGTTTCGTTGTGTTATATCTTTCTTTTTTTCTTCTTCTCAAATTCCAGCCATGCCAGGGTGGTATCATCATCGGCGGATTTTGAGATAAGTATAATGCTGCGCTCTTTCACTTCTCCGTTCAGATCTTCTCTTGTGAAGGGGCCGCCTTCTATCTCGCCGGAAAAATCATAACTGTTAATGACCGCAGGTGGATTCTCGATAGCAGCTTGCTTTGCAGCATTGCTGTCGGTATAAAAACTTTCACCTACTCTGTATACTACCATATGCCTCTCCTCATCGGTTAATGCTCTCGATCAACTCTTTAAGCATTGTTTCACACGTAAGTGGTGTCATATTCTCTGACAGCCTCTTCGATTTCCTTTAGTGACCTGACCCCCATGTTTTTTATCGCTGCCAGTTCTTCTCGGGAAGTTTCCTTAAGTTTGGCTATGGTACTAATACCGGCTGACAGAAGCAGTTTTGTAGTCCTTACAGACAATTCAAGATTGAAAATGTCCTGGTATTCTTTGTCGAGCTTGTAGCTCTCTGTTATCTCGTAAGTCTTAACTGCTTCTTCCGGAGTTTTGTCTGTACTCTGTCGGACAGACTCGCAGGGCTCCCTGTAGTCAGTAAGCCCGAGCAGGTAGTCCGTTGTCACGCCAAAATATTTCGCCAAGCTTATCAGCGTTTCTACAGGAAGTCCACGGACGCCAATCTCATACGAAGAATATGTCCGCCTGTTTATACCGAGTGAATCCGCCATTTCCTGCTGGGTAAGATGTGCCCGTTCTCTCTCTTCACGGATCCTTTCATAATATCCTTCTCTCATAGGCTGTAAACTCCCATATCGTTTTACCTGTATGTCCTTTTTAGGTTTGAGTGCTTATTTTTCTGCGTTTTCGTTATTTTAGCCATTGAAGTTTTTTGCGTTCAAGTTCCTTATAATCTTCGTCAGAGTATTCCCTCTGCTCGTAATCTGCCCTCTTGCCGACAGGCTTGCTGAACTTCCCTGCACTTTCTTTCTGGGTTATGGATTTTTCATACCCTGCCATCACATATTCGTCGTGTGCATTATATAACATTGTCCTTATATAAGTGCCTGAAAGTGTCTTGCCGGATTTTATCCGCTCTTCCATTTTTGAGACCATGAATGCGATCTCTTCCGGTTTAAGATCCTGCACCCTGCCTATTACATATTCCGAAGGCCTGTCCGTACCTGATATCTTAATGTGCGACTTCTTCGTGTTGAGCATTTCGTAGAGGGCATTGAATACCAGATTCTTCTCGATTATGCTTATACCAAGTTCGGTAATAAGTCTGTTGTCCGGATTATACCTGGTTTCAATCTCGTCTATGGATATTCTTTCCTTTGCTTCGCTTGCGTCAAATTTCTGTGGTGAGGAGTAGCTGTTCTTAATGGCAGATATTACAAGACCGATAACGTTATCTATTGCGCCGTCATAGTTTGCAGTATATTCACATGCATTCTTTATCTTATATGTATCACCGTCGGCAGCATCGAGCAGCGCATTAAGGTCATTGTCGCTCAGCTGCATCTTAAGTATGAGGCTTATCTCGTTTTTAAGTCGTTCTATGTGTCTTGACTTGTCCTTTTCTGTGGCAGCTTCATCCTTTTCGGTATCCCATCTGACGAAAAACCTTATGCCGGTTACTTTCTTTGTATTGCCATCCTTTAACTCTTCGTACCGGAAATGTATGTCTGTCGGGTGGTTTTCCATGCAGGCTTTCTCATATTCATCGAGCTCCTTTTTGTACTGCGCCTTCTTGAAACCATTGACAGCCTTGGATACATTGGTTAGAACATATCTCCTGAAGTCGTGCCAGTCTGCGTAAGAGCTGATCCTGTTTGCGCTGATAAGCATTTTTTCTGCTTCATCATATCGGCTTTGACGAAGAAGCTCTTTCACCTTGCTTGCAATCTCGTCTTTTTCCGAGTTTGATATCGACACCTGATATGTAGAGATAAGAAACCTGAATTCGGCAAGAGAAAAACTTGTACTGTATTCTTTAAGCGGTTTCTGTTTGCGTATCTTAGTCTGGACGTACTCATGGTAAGATAGTTCTTCTTTTAATAACTGGTATGTATTGAAACTCTGCAGATCCTTGAACCCTCCCATAAGCTCCAGTGAAAGCATCGTACCGTTTCCTTTTGAACATAAGACTGCTTCCGCTATGTCGTTGTTCCATTTTATGAGGGTTTTCCCTCTCTTGTTATCGTATACGGTACCGGTTATGCAGGCGGTAACTCCCGTAATGTCATCATCCTTTGTCATGATAGTCCAGTTTGACATGAACTTTTCATGGTTCATGAGGTCATTAAGATCATTATAAAAGCTGGAACTCTTCATGTTGAAAAGCTCTTTTATATCCTTGTTATAAAACTCCGATATGAGGCCCTCGGAAAAGTCTGTTTTCGTGCGCCTGTAGAGGTCTTCATAATACTGCAGTTCTTCGGAGCCTATTATGTCTGCCTTAGTCCGTTTCTTGGCGGTCGCGATTGCTGCAAGCATAAGTTTCTCGCTAAAAAGCGAGCTCGTGCCTACACGCTTGATCAGCATGTTGGCTTTCTTAATGAAAACCGGAGTGCTGACATCATATGGAGTGGAGTTGAAGTGTGAATACTGTCCGTCCGGTTCCAGGTAATATGTCATCGGGTTGTTTTTCAGGTCATTCTTATCCATAATCTTGCCTTTCTGTAAAGTATAAGATTATATTACCAATTATCGCTTCCCATGTCAACGATTTTCACATCATTTTTTCCCGTTTTATATAAAAAGTTTTTTCGTTTCGGGAAAATATGATGTCTGTAACAGATTTTCTTCTTGTCATATCCTTTTTTGCAAACACCCGGTAATTAAAGAGGGCTTGTTTGAAATACTATACTGATGATCTTCTGTTTTGCAAGAGGATGTGCTGAAATGCTACAGTTCAAATTTTCCCGAATTATGTGCGTTGTTCTTGGTATTCGGGAAGAATTGAATACAATATACTGCTTTTATGTAATGAAACTTCAGCGCATGGCGAAGGACTGCTGCTCAGAGTTCATTTTTTCCCGAATAGGTTGTTTTTACCATCTGAATTAAGGAAAATTTGACGCGTATACCACGTATTTTCAAGCATAAACCGTTTTAAGAGCCTGTTTTTGGTTCAGATTTTCCCGAATACAAAAATAATTCCCTTCAAATAGGGAATTATTGATGTTTAAGGGGACATTTATTCCTTTTCTGAGTTCATATTTTCCCGAATTGTAGTCCTCGATTTCCTGATTTGCGGTTCATTTCTTCCTGCTTCGAGTTCAAATTTTCCCGAATTAACTTTTTGCCCTTTATATATAGGTTCAATTTTTCCCGAATGATACATCTCGTTTTCCCTTATTTAGGTTCATATCTTCCCGTTTTGTCATACGGTACAGAAGTGTTTTAGCCTTGAATTCAGGCGGTCTTTCGTATTTAATAATCTTGTAAAAAGAATAAAGGATAATATTGTTGTAAATATAAATAAATATTATTTTTTATTTTACGTGTTTTCTGGATGTGTCATTCATGATTTTGTGTTGATCACGATTTTTCCTCAAGGAATGTCACACTGTCATATCCGCTGTCATATACAGGCAGGTTTATGATACAGGAAGAACCTTTTCCGTGCAGGTTTCCTGTTCCGGTATGAGCTTCTACCGCAGAAGAGCCTTTGTATAGGACTGCCGTTATCTTTATGTGCAGTTCAGGATCGTCAGATGTCTGTTCAAGGAGTATCTCAATACAGCCCTCTCCGTTCCGGCACCCGAGTACCCTGTAGCTGCCACTGAAGGTTGGCGTTGAGTTTTCAACAATATAGTCTTTAGCCCATGAGTTTTGCCGGTTTCCGCTGACTTCCATTTTTGAGCGTATGAACAGGAGAACCGACGCGATGATTACTACCACGATTCCGATGAACAATATGACTGCTGCCCTGTATCCAAGGCTTTGTTTCGGCTTTTTAAAATCCGACAGGTCGATGTCGGCAGGCGTATCCATGCGTGGCTGCTCTATGTTGCTTTCTGCCATGTTCATTATCTTTTGTTCATCGGGCAGATAATATCTTTCGGTTTCGTTTTCAAGTTGTTTCATTGTTGTGCTCCGATAGTTTTGGCTGTTTTTGTAATTTAAGCAACAGTGATCTTCTGATTGCCTCGTCTATCTCCTGCTTCGTATTCATGATGCTTGTTTCCGTTTTCATCATATACTACTTTGGGTTCTTGTTCTGTCTGCATCGTTAATTTTCCTTTCTGGTGTTGGTGCTTTGGTCTGCGGTTTGTGTACGCACTGCCTTTCGAATCTTGAAACCTATGCCTGAACTGCATTTAAGATCGTCAAGGATCATGGGTACCAGGTAAGCGAGTACTGTTTGGAGCGACCGTATCTTGTCCTGCGGGACAAGGAAGATGAAAGTCAGGGATTCGTTGTCTATGTAATGAATCCGTGCTCTGTGCTTATGGAATACGTCATTATATTCCATAGAAGCTATGACATCATCTTTTATAGCTTCCCATCCTTTACGGGGTATGTTCCTGTCCATGATTACAAGATATAGAAGTCTCGCTTTTTCATCATCAATGTATTGCTTCTTGACTATCTCGGGCAGGTCATTCGTCATTATGAGGTTCTGCTCATCTCCTGTACCGGGGCGGAAGGTGTATGCGTATGCCTTTAATATATCAGTATCTACATTGTCAGCCATTTCCCAGTCCTTCATTCCGGCAAGAGATACGTTTCCTTTACGGAGTGAGTTAAGGTACTCTTCTCTTTTGCTGCCTTTGGGCTGGAGCAGTCTGCTTTGTGGTTTGATGTCGTTTGAAATGAGCACAGCGTAAAGAGAGGAAATGTTTCCAGTTATCACAGTGAACTTTTCATTGGTGAAAAGTTTTTTAAGGAAAGAAAACTGTCTGTCTGTGAGGATGTATCTCTCGTTATTGAATGTGAGCGATGCAAATACACCTGCCTGATCAGTGAAGTGAACTATATCTGCTGTTACCGTTCCGCCGTTACTGATTATGTTTTCTGTAAGGGCCTGTGCTTTCTGCTGGTCAAACGATATGTAACCTGTGTTGGTTAATATATCCCTGCTGACAGATGTTATCATCAGATCCGTGGAAAGAGCTTCTTCGGGCGGTTCGGGGATGTCAGGAATGTCGGAAATATCAACTTCATTTTCGAGACCGGCTGTTTGCTGTGCGGGCTCGGGAGATTCCTGTGTCTCAGCATCTGGAGGAGGTATGATTTCTTCCGGTGTCTCTATATTTTCGGAGGCTGCGTCTTGTATGTCATCTGCAGGAACGGACACATCTTCGTATTCAACTGTTTCTGATGTGCTGCCATTTTCTTGATAATACCCTTCATCTTCACTGTTTTCTGTGGTGTTGGGTGCGGGTGGTTCACCTTCGGTCTGATTTTCTTCTGGTACAGCTTCAGGTGCTTCATCTGCAGGTGGTTCGGGAACGTTATCATCTAACGCTTCGGGCATGGGAAGGCTGCCGGGTGTCATATAGAGGTCTGAGAAATCCATCTCATCCGGAGCTGACGGCTCAGGTGCGTTCTGCGTTTCCTGTTTGACGGGTTCGAGCACGAAAGCGGGTTCGGGCAGTGCCTCCTTTGAATTATCATGGGTGACATTGTCCACGTTGCCCTTTTGAGGAACATAAAAGTCCTTGATGTCAGCGAGTTTCCCGGCATCTTTGGGACTGGAGGTGTATATGTAGTTTATGATCGATTTAGCGATACTGTTGCCACCGTTTGCATCACAGTATTCAGAGTGCGTAAAGCACCATTCTTTGTAAACATCGTCTTCTTTAATGTATTTCTTGATTATATCATCTTTATGTGAACCATCTGATTCGGTGTTGTGAATTGCACTGGCTATTATGGAATATATATCTCTTGCTAATGGAAGATATACGGTAGCACCTTTTTGGGTTACCGAGCATTTGATGCATGACTTGAAATTTTCCATAATGCTCTTTTTCTTGCTTTTTGTGAAAAAACCACTACTCTTCTTCTTGAGATTTATAATATGTATAAGTGCGTTGTAGTCCCTTTGCGTGATATTCTTATTGTATTCAGGGTTGCTGTGACATACACTACATGCATTGTAGAGATAGTATTTTTCCTTTATGTATGCGCAGTTGCATTTTGGATCAGCCGGTACCGAAACGGCATTGACGGGTATTGATATTTTCAGTGTCGCTTCGGTAAGTAATATCAGAGTATCTATATTTTGATCCGTATAACTAAGATTCTTACAGAGCTTTATCGCATCGTTAAATGCTTCGGGAGTCTGTTCAAGGACCAGTGTATTGAAGCACATTGTTTTTGCAGAGGTGTTGGGTTCCGACATGTGTGTGTCTCCAATCTTACAATGTATAGGTGCCGTCATCGTTCCTTGTGAGGTCACTGGCGTTGCTTTTAGGTTTCATTATTACCACGGATCTGTATAGGTCTATCTTTGAGATTGTGATCCTATACCCGTCATAAAATCTTCCACATTCCTTATCGGGTTTAATGATTATATGACGCTCATTGGCGGATTCGATTGTCCCTGTCATTTCTTTTTCGTCATGGTTAAATCTGACTTCATCACCAATACAGAAATTTTCGTATACTCTTATTTTATCGTTCATTATAAGCTCCTTGCCTCTTCAAAGGCACCATAGTTGGTCGGGATATAATAATATTTTTGTGGTTCACTGTAGCTTAAGAACCGGACGTAAACATTGTTTTTCGGAAGGATTATGGCATTGCTGTTGCAGTAGTCTTCGACGAGGTTTGTTTCTTTTGCGAATTTCAGGGCAGTCATGTAGTCCGTTACCAAAAACAGTAAATGGAACTGTGCTGTCGTACCGATATCCTTTAAGAACTTTAGAAGTTCCTTTGCCCTGTAATAGTCCCCGTAGTTATAGGAAAGTTCAAAGATCATATAAATGTGACCTGCACGGGCTGCTTCAGAAGGAACTATTATGCAGTTCTTCATGGTCAGCAGTTCTTCGCTGCCTTTACGGAAAGTGTAGCTACTCCTTATGACTGACTTTTTCTTAATCTCAAGATCTTCTTCTATTTTTTTCTGAAGCTTTCTTAAGAAACCTGACTCATAAGGTGTTATGAACTCGGCATATTTCTTAAAGTCAGATGTGACGATAATATCAAGACCTTTAAGGATAAGCTTGCTAAGTTGGCTGTTTGGAGTGCTTTGTTCGCGGAGTATGCTGAGGATGCCGTTGCATCTGTTAGTGTTTATCCTTTCTTTCTCTTTCGCGAGCAGGCTGTTTTTTTCTCTGTTTTTGACTGCGGTATATTTGATAAGGGCTTCGATGTTAAACATATTTTCAGGAGCATCATTCTGTATCGTTGCAAAGTATTCAGCCAGAAAGTTGAGCATTGTTGTGCGCTTACGTGCGCTCAGCTTCACATTGGGATTCTGAGAACTCGACAGACCTGCAGACAGTTCCCTGCTTTCCTTTATTGATTCAAAAGTATCTTTAAGGTTTGTAAGGCCATGTTCGTTGTTATATTTTTTTAAGTTTTGGATAGTGTTTGTTCCTGTACTGACGGAAACAACATGCCTCGTGTCAGAATTACATTCGATTGAAAAAAACAGGCGTATGTTCTGAACTTCCGGCAGGCTGCTCAGGTATCTTTCGTAAGAACTGAACTTATCCTTTATGTCGTTTAAGGGTTCGGTGCCCCTGTCTTCTTCTATCACAAAAGCGTTCACACGGAAGAGCATTACTGCGTCAGCTATTATCGACATTGGCCGAGTGGAACGTAAGAGGCTGTCCTGCGTCTGATTGCGGTCTGTTTCTATTGCTTTTAGAACTGAGTCCTTAGGCGAGTATCCGGGTACAAGCTCTATGGAGGTGTACCAGTCAAACAGTGCGTAGTCGGAAATGGAAAGACATTTATAAGGTATGTCTCTCAGATATACATCGTGCTGAAATTTCGGACCGCCTATTCCTGTGTCGGAATAGTATTTCGGGATCCTTGCAGCTTCAAGATATTCTTCTGACATTCCATATCTTCCTGTGCGGAATCTTTCAAAACCTGCAGCGTTTAGATAGTAGCATTTTGCCTTGCTATGTTCGGAAAGAAAAGTGGAATCCGCAATCTTATCCCGGTTGTTATAGGTCTTACTGTGTAGAATAGTTTTATTATAAGATGGAAATAACATGGCAGACTGCTCTGCTGTCATGAAACGGAAATGGAGCAGAAGTATTCCTATTATGTCCGTGGTGGTCAATTCATCATTTGTGGCATATGGAGAGTACATTGTCTTAAGCACTTTTTTATGGAGAGCACATAATACCTTTTTCTGCTCATCAAGTACATCCAGGCCTAACGGGGCAAGCTTTAAGAGAGGGAGCATCTCACTCTCCTCTTCCAGTTTTTTCTGTATCAGTCCTTCTGTCAGCAGAACATTATTGTCCATGATGTACCTCCGTAAAAAAATAGTCCTCTAATTATAATAACGGAACATTTCGGACATTATTTGCAGTTAAGAGGGATTTTTTTGAAAATTTAAAAATATTTCTTGACATACCACATACTATGTGGTATGTTAAAGACAGAAGGAGGCAGACGATGCGAAATAAACGAACATACCCTTACCAATCAGATGATACATCAATAAGACTTAAAAGCCTCCGTAATAAGCTTGGACTGTCCCAGGCTGAGCTTGCGGAGGTCTTTTCAATACCGAGAAGAACTCTTGAAGCATGGGAAACTACAAATCCGGCAAACCATAATCCGGCACCGGAATATGTGCTTACATTACTTGAAAAAGTAGTGGAGTGTGAAGAAGCTATAAAGCGTATGAGGGAAGAAATTTAGGAAAGGAGATCTATTATATGACGGATTATAAGAGAAAAAGATTAGAACTTGGACTTACACAGGAGCAGGTATGCGAAATGGCGGGGATATCGAAGGTAGCTTTGAATTATATAGAAAAAGGCACAAGGTCACCGCACCTTGAGGCATGGTATTCACTCTGTACCATACTTGATGGAGAAAATGACGGGACAAAGTATTATGTGTGGGATCCGGATGCGTTGAGAAGGATCAGGATAGAAAATAAAATGACACAGCAGCAGCTTGCTGACAAGATGAAACTTCCCAGACAGCGGATATCCGGATGGGAGAACGAGTACAACGGTCGAGTACCCACAGTGGAAAATATCGGCAGGATCTGTTATCTTCTCGGAGCAGATGTGCGTGATTTCCTTATCGAAAGGGATAGGGGTATTTGTGAGGTGGCAGTATGATACTGAGAAAAACAGAATACCGTTTTTAGATATAGGATATGTTTTATGACATATCCTATATTTTTTTACAAAATCTGCAAGTTTGAACCGAAATGTTCTGTTATTATAATTAGGAACCTATATTTTAGGAGGTGTCAAATGGCAGAAGAAAATGTTAACAATGCCGGAGTTGATGTGGCGGTCAGTGAAGCTGCTTCAAATTTTATCTCTGTGGTAAGTACGACTTATGAAAAAGACTTTGACAGAGAGAGTGAGGAGTTTAAGGAATTTGAGAAGAACGCAAAGGTGTATCATAAGGATGCAAAGAGGGTTGTACAGAATCTGATCGTTTATGCTACGCTTCTGCTCTCAATAGGGGTGTCGGCATACAGCTTTTTCAGTCTGTTGACGGCGTTTTATTATACCGACTATACCCGTCTGAGTTCCGTGACCTATCCTGCGGTCATGTTCGTACTTTGCGTGATAACTTTGGTATACAGTTCGGCGTGGCCGTACTGGAACTATTATCACCGCAAGAAAATGTTCCTCTGCTGTATGCTGGTTTTGCTGGGGATAGCATTTGCAGAAATGGTGTATGCGATAATCTCGGCAACTGTCGTTCCTCTTCTCCTGCTGCCGGAGCCTAACCAGTGGATCACAAAGGATAAATGGATGTTCCTTATAAGGATTGTAACCATAACACCTACCTTGTGCGCTACGGGATTCTTTATTCAGAATATGGCTCTGTTCGTATTTGACAAACTCGTGATAACTCAGATCAACGGATTTCGTGTGCTGAACCATGTGGACCTCAGAAAAGACAGAAAATATCAGTACGATGCTGTCGTAGTAAAGAGGCAGTCTAACGGGAGACCACAGCCGATAAGGGAAAAAGACAGATATGTTCACGGGATCATAAATGGTTCTACCGGCGGTGGTAAGACAAGTTCCGTAATTATCCCCATGATAAACGGTGACTTGAAAAAGAGATGCCAGAACGAAGATATACAGAAGAAAAAGATGTGGAAGCTGCTGGAAGAAAAGAAAGTTGTCATGAACAGGCCTGTAACTGACAGGAATTTCAGCATGGATGCCTTTACAGTTGTAGATAAATCGGCAGAAGAAGTAGTCAAGGAGATAAGAAAGCGTTACCGCACATGTGGTATAACTGTGATCGCACCTGATGATTCATTGACCGATGAAACTTACAGCCTTTGTGAGAGCAAAGGCATCCCGTGCAACAGGGTTGATCCCATTACCGACAGGAGCACAGACGGAAAAGACAAAAAAGGATTTATTGGATTTAATCCTCTTTACATATCTCCCAGGATACCGGAGTGGCAGAAAACAAGAGAGATCGTAAAGCGTGCTACTCTTTTTGCGGATGTCATGCAGGCCATAAATGAGATAAAGGGAAAAGGCGATCCGTACTTCACTTCAATCAACAGATCCGTTACTGTGGCTTTCTCAATATGTCTTTGCGTAACTTATCCGAGCATGAACCACAGGCAGCCTACTCCTGCGGATGTCCAGTATATGGTAAACAATTTCCCCGAGATCAAGCCCTATGCAGACCGCCTGAAGATGATGAATGATGAGTATGGTGATAATAGGTACGGGTTTGTCATTGACTTTATAAGTTATGATATCCTCGGAAAAGGCGCTGAGAAGATGATGGAACAGGCAAGAGGACTTAGAATGATGATGAACGAGTTCCTGACTAACCCTCTGATCCGCCGGACTCTGTGTGCGCCCGAAGATAAGACTGTCGATATGGATAAGATGCTTGAGGAAGGACAGATCACTGCAGTTAACTACGCACTGGAACTTGGCGAGACTGATTCAAAGGGTTTTGGATTGTTCTTCCTTCTGTCATTTATTGACGCGGTATTCAGACGCAGCGGCGCAGAGGGTGCCGATACTATCCCACACTTCCTTATCATAGATGAGCTTCCTGTAATCATACACTCACAGTTTGAGCGTGCAGTTTCGCTTTTCAGAAAGTACAAGGTTGCCATCATAGGGTGTCTGCAGTCCCTTGACCAGATGGAAAAGAACGAGACCACAAAGTTCCTTAAGGGAGTTCTTATGGGTGGATGTGCTCACCACTTCCTTTTCGGACGATGCGGTATTGATGAAATGAGACGATACAGTGAGCTGGCCGGAAAAGAATGGGTGGTATCTGAACAGTATTCCGAAAGCGAGACAAGTATCACTGAAGATGATCCGTCACTCTCCTATTCTACCCGCGAGTCGCTTCAACTGCAGGAGAGCCTTGAGGGCACCCAGTTGAGAAACAGGCAGTTCCAGGAGATCACCATGTTCACGGTAGTAGACGGTAATCTTATTCCTCCGTTCCTTGGAAGGGTAGAGTTCCTTGACAAGACCGAAAGGAATGTTCTTAAGAGAAAGAAATATAATTGGAAGAAATTCTATGAACGTGACCTTACCGAAAAACCGGATGCAGTTACGATGAATGATGTCACGGAAGCAGAACAGCAGGCAGCAGAACAGCAGGCAGATAATGCGGCTGCTAATACTGTGAGCCAGAACTTATATGAGCCTGACCTTGACGATGATGACGATGACGATATCGTTCTCTTTAATTCAGATGGAACTATCAATGCGAGATCGGGAATCTCAAAGACAGACATTCCGGTTGAACGTGAGGTGGTCATGCTTGACAAGGAAGATGGTTCCACGGATGAATATTATGAATTTTCAGACGAGGGTGCAGCTGTCCAAAATGAAATCCGGGAAGGGTTTGGCATGAAACCTGTTAAGCAGGGAACAGGCGCAAGCGAAAATAAAAATGGTGGTGACGGTAAAAATACCGAGCAGCGTCAAAATGCGGGAGGAGAAGAAAATGGAACTCCTGCAGAAGATAAAAATGTGGGTGCGGCTTCAGGAAACGGCTCTAATATATCAGATTATGCCGTTAATGAAAATGGAGACGTAACGATGTAAAAAGTGGTGAACAGCATGATGAAATGTGTGATGAATTATATGATGAAATAAATGATGATATGTGTGATGAATGACTATAATACAGGAAATAAGCATGATGAACGACTTTAATTGCGACAGGTGATGAAAATGCCCTATTTTATGAGATTCAGACGGTTTGAAAGGTGAGTGATTTTTGCCGACTCTAACCAACTTTTGACCGCTTTTTTGAACCTTTATTGCTTGTATCATGATTTGGGTATTTTTTACCATTTTCTCTATCCTGTTTTAGCTTTTTCGGTTTTGCCTTATCGACCTTATCCGTGACTCATCAGCATGAACATTTTTGGACTGCTGTTTGTGTCCTGTTAACTGACATCTGTATTTTTCAGATTCTTATTCTGAGTACAATCATTATCATTTTGTTTATCTTATCATTAAGATGCGGTTTATGATTTTGAGTATGTGTTTCCGTTTTTTATGTACATTATCTTTTCCTGAATGTTATTCTTTGTGATGTATGTATGATTTATGATTATACATTTTGAGTGAATAATCATTCTGATAAAATTTTTAAGGATAGAGATTTATGATCTAAATTTTTCAGATCTGAGGTATGCCTTTTGGACTTCAGATAGATAGTGTTTTACTTTAACGCTTTAATCTGCCGGAGCAATGATACAATGGTCTGGTGACAGGCTGGCAGTTGAGTTTTTATTTCTTTGCGGAACGAATTCCGACTTCTTTGGTCTGCCGAACCGGTGTATGATGAATGGCAGCAGTCCATGACCGGCATAGGCAACGGGGGCACATGGCGAACATTTGTTTGTCTGCCTTAAAGCTGACCGATGGGAAGACGGGCGGGGCGGCAGAAAGCGAACATATGTTCTTTGGGTGGCTGAAATGGAATGTTTGAGATATGAAAAGAAATTATATGACGGGTGCAGCGTGTCCCCGTTTATTTACCATAAGGGGATCTGCCTTATGCGAGATTCAGAGACGAGCGACAGGAAGGTCAAGTTTGCTTATGTGAGGGATTCTGTGATGGACGGCAGCCTTGACGAACTTAAGATCAGCATACTGACTTGCGTATACCGGTTCGGCTTCCTCAATTCTTTTCTGATAGACAGAGCACTGGGGGATAAGACCAAAGGACGCAACCTGACAGAAGCAATCAGCTATCTCGTTAAGCACGGATATCTAAAGAAACTGTACGGAAATTACGGGAAGAGCAATACGAAATACTTTTACAGTGTTGACAAGGGAGTGGCTCAGTACCTGCGAATTAAAGACGAGGTTGAGACGAGCCTGTACCGTGAGCAGATAGACCTTGCCTATAACTATCTCTCACGGAGCCAGTTCGCACTGGCAGCAGAGGCAAGCCCTATGTTCAGGGACTCCACTCTCCATACGAAGCTGCTGCTAAAGAGACAGGGCAAAGAGATCGATCTTGGATACAGTGCGGTACTGAGGCTGAAAAGGACAAGGATCAGGCTTGTTGCGATACCTGTTCGGAGATTTCCGCTGTGGTGGGAGGAAGCGGTACAGCGGGTACGACTTGCCCTGTGTCTTGAGGTCAGGAAGAAAACAGTATCGCTGCCGGTATGTATCTGTGAGGACTACGAGCATATGCAGGAGCTGGCAGACGAGCTTACCACAAATGAAAAGACTGCGGGGAAGGAAGTGCTATTCACCACTGACGCGTACACGGCTTCCGGCGATGTGGCAGAGATATTCTTTGAAGTAAGGGATTCGATGAAAGTAAAGGACAGCTCCGGCAAAGAGCGGTGTGTCGCAATGCTTAAGAAAGTAAAGTTGAAGTAATAAAAAGAAAAGCCATCGACTGACGGCTTTTCTTTTTTATCTGTATGAGAACTCACATTATGAGTTCAATGGCCGGCATTCCGCCTCCATTTACGAGGTAGTCATCCAGACCTTTGCCGACTTGCATTTCCCATCCTGCGACACCTACTATGACAGCTTCCTGACGGAGCCTTTCAACAAGGTGGTTCTGATGATCAAGCACCATCTTGTTTTTCTCTTTGTCTGCATCGTAAGCTACTACTGCCAGCCTGATACCGCTCTTTTTAAGGACATCTATGGGACGTGTCCCGTTCTCGTCCTTGTTAAAGAGGTTGGTCCAGTTGCCGACACCAGGCACATCAATGCACATTAGACCGAGGCGTTCAGAGGCTACTATACTCTTCTTCTCTCCTTCAGTAATGTATACCATCTTCTGTGCGTATGGGTTACCGCTGCTTGTTGGATAATAATATCCAAGCGGTGAGCCGGATCCGCGCCCGTTCTTCTTGCCGGTAGAGGAAAACCACATGTATTTTCCTGTTTCCTTTGCGGTACACGGTCTTCCTGTCTTTGAAGCCAGTTCCTTTTCTTTCTCATACTGATCTTTTGTGATCGTATGGCCTTCGGAATCTCGCCACCTGTTATCTACTCGTATTCTCATTCCGATGAATCTTCCATAGATATCAGGAACAGGGATTATCATTCCGCCCGGACCACTGAACGTCCAGGTAACTCCGTCATCCTTTGTGTGGAATCCGGGTACTCCTGCAAGGGAATTGCCGAATACAGAAGAGACTTTCTGCATGATCTGCTTCCTTGACGGGTTGACGCTCTTATAGGTACGATAGTTGTACCTGTATGCATCGTTTTCGGGTATGGATCTGATCTGATATTTTTCTATCATATCGTCCGAGAATCCCTCGTCATACAGATACTTCCTGTGTTTATCCTCAAGCTTTAACTGTCTAAGGAACAGACGGTACCTTTCGTCCAGCTCGGCAGCAGGACGCATTGGTGGTTCTTCCACATGGGGAGCTTCCTGCCTTTCAGGAATCTTGTAAGTGGAAAATGACTGCCCTGGTGCTGTGGTTCCATCTTTAAGCCTTTTACCGGGATTATGTGCCATCCATTCGGACAGCTCCTGAAATAGGACAGATGTTTCCTTGACACCTATGACAACATATTCGTTGCCATTTACGGGGCTTGTGAAACGTGTTCTCACTTCCTGTGAAAAGCCAACGTTCCCCACTCTCTGACAGGAATAATATACCTGCGAGAGATCTTCGTGCGGCCTGAGGCGAGTGCACCAGTCCGGTTTTCCGCATAGCGGACAGACTTCGCCATATCTGGCGAGTCTTTCGAACTCAAATTTGGTTCCCATATTAAATTATACCTCCATGAAATAAAATAAGGACACCCTCACGAGAGATGTGCCCCACAAGCGTTTAAAAGCTGTGGCGCTCCTACCATAGGACAAGGATTTGAGTCCAGATGGCGTTTCCTCTAAAAATGGATAAGATATCCATTTATTGCAGTTTTTTAGGCTGCCACAGTAAAAAAACTTTACGCAGATTATGATAACAGATTTTTCTGTAAATTTCAAGTATTATTTGAAATTATAAAACAGTCCCTGGGGATATGCCCCAAAGGACTGCATATTGCGGTACTCTCCTACTCTCTTTTACGGAAGGTATCCGTCCCAGAAATCTTCTTCCGGGGGTATTGTACTGCTCTTCTCTTCTGTTAATGACACTGCAGGGATCTGGTCCTTGACAGTACTGCTCTTCTCTTCCACCGCATTCTTAACAGGGCTTTTATCATCCATATACGAATAGCTCATGGCCTCTTCCCATTCTTCCTGCGATATTCTCTCATACCCGACTGCTGCCTTGCGGTAATAGTATCCGGGACGAGTACAACAATGCTCTACTCCGTCAACTTTCACAATCTTAATCTGAACCTGTCTGTTATAATCAACCATGATCATCTCCTACTTTAAAAGTATCATTATTATTACTGATACTGATTATAGTATCATAACGATTGTATAATGATAGCATAACGAAATAAATACGATAAGATACTAATATGATAACGATAAGATACTATAATATTATCATATGATCCTGCAAATGTCAATATGATATGATTGCGAATCTATATCGAAATAATAGCGAAAAGATTACGAATATATAACGATAAGATATAAATATAATAACGATAAGATATAAATATAATAACGATAAGATATAAATATAATAACGATAAGAAAACAATTATATAACGATATGATAATAATATGATAACGATAAGATAATATAGTAATATCACTGCATGGAAACTAACTGATAACAATTAGATTAGATAATAATACGATAGCGATATGATAATAGTATGATAATATAATGATAACGATAAAATAATAATGCGATAGCGTAATCGGATAGATGTGATAATGATAATATTGTATAATCGTATCGATTATATATAAATATGATAACATTTTTCTTGACAAAGCAATTTTCCTGTAATATACTTAACAGTGTAACGAATATGATCTGCCATGTTATAGTGCATCGGGACATGTATTATACGGATACGGCAGCAGGATAAAAGGAGGTAGGTTCATTGATAACGATAGCAATAGCAAACCAGAAGGGCGGGGTAGGAAAATCGACAACTGCGGTTTATCTTGCATATGCCCTTGCGAATAAAAAGAAGAAAGTTCTTTTTGTGGATCTCGATCCGTCAATCAATTCAACGGATAATCTTCTCGACGCTGAAACATATGCAGATGTAGATATGGATGTGCTTGACCTGTTCAAGTGGAAAAAGAATCCTCACGATGCAATGTATGAAGTCATATACGAGGCCACCGGGTGGAGCAATCTCCATGTGGTGCCGGGAAACAAGAAGATGGCATCACTTGAAAAACTTGTCGGCAATGATAAAGAAATCAGCGCTGGCGAAAAGGAGATCCCGCAGAAGGGGAGCGAGAAAATACTGAAAAGGGCTCTTGAGAGCTGGGCTGATAATTATGATTACTGTGTGATCGATACTCCTCCATCGCTTTCTCTTGTTTTGATGAATGCCCTTCTCGCGGCGGACAGCGTGGTAATGACAGCTGAAGCGGACCTTGCGAGCAAGACCGGTCTTGTGGATCTCATCAATGCGATCAATGCGGTCAAGGTAAAAGCCAATCCGTCTCTTACGATTGAAGGCACACTGCTTACAAGATATACTCCGTCACTCAATATATCAAAAGCCTTAACGGAAGAGTATGAGGAAATGCTCAGCGGATACGGGATCAAGCTTTTCAAATCACCGATCAGGGAGAACTGCTCGGTAAAAGAAGCAAGATATTTCAGAAAATGGCTCGGAGAATATGATCCGTCAGGCAATGCCGGACTTGATTACAAGAACTTTGTAGACGAGCTCTTAAACAGACTGAAAAATAGAAAGGGGTAAAGTGATATGGCAGCAAAGAAAGCGTTCAACAAGACAAGGGCAGAAATGAAAAAGGAAGAGGACAGCCTGGCAGCAGTAAGCGATTTCATGACAGAAGATGATATAGATACAAATACTGCCGAACCGACAGTAGCTGAAGAGGCGCCTAAGAAGCCTGCAAAGAAAACTGCAAAGGAACCCGAGGCGAAAACAAAGAAGAAAGAAACATCTGTAAAAAGCCAGGAAAAGGAACCGGAACCCAAAAAAGAAGCTTCGAAGACTGAATCAGATCCCGAGCCTGCCGTAAAGGAAGAGAAAGTTAAGCTGGCCAAGAAAACTACCATTGATGTTCCGGGCGGAGTCTATATTCCTCCTCTTACGGTAAGAAGCCATGATGATAAGTTTTCAGTGACTACCATTCTCAGACTGACTGAAGGTACTAATGAAAACATCAAGGAGCTGGCAGGCAAGATAAAGAGAAGTTACAACCACGTCATCAATATGATCCTTGAAGCATACTTTGATGCTCTTGAGGAAAATAACGAATGATATAAATAAGCGGGTTTACAGGGATCTGGTCTGTTTCGGGGACCGGTCCCTGTATTTTTGTTTTACGGCTGTATAAATTTAAAACTTGACAATTAAATAAATATATGCTATGTTTTATTTGTTTTTAGATTTCTTACTGCACAACTTTCCGACGAAAGTTCTTATAAACCTTCCTCTTTGGGTTACCATTGAGGTTAGTTCCAATGCAGATGAGAGGTCTATTTTTTTGTGCCTATTTTTAGGTACATAAGTAGCGAAAAATATAAACCAGGACAGCTTTTTAAGTGTTCTGGTATTTTTTATGCCCTAAAATGACATGGGCGGAAAGGAAATAATATGAGAACAAAGTATGATTATTCCCGTTCAAGAGGATGGGAAAAAAGAACCAGCAAGCCGGCATTTTTGTACGTAGCATATATCATTTTTATGCTTGTACTAATGTATCTCTGTAAAGCTACGATCTATGATGATCCTGGCAAAACAGCTGTAGGCTGCGTATTCCTTGTGGTATTTGCAGAACTCGAAAGAGATCTTGAAAAGTACTATAACGGAATTTCAGGTTTTAAAAGAGTCCCATTGGCATGTGTCATGTGGGCGGGGCGCATCTTAGGGTTGGGACTGTTCTTTAGTTCTGCCATTATGATAATGGTGCGTTAAAATTAACACAGAAAGGACTGATCACCCTTTCTTCATAAGGAGGAGCTTTTTGGCTTCTCCTTTTTTTCTTTTGTATCAAACGTCAGCATTGGTTGGCGATTTGTAAAAACTATAAAAATATTTAAAAACAAAAGGAGAAAAACTATGAAAAATTATCTTGGTAATGCGTTCTCACTGCAGATGCTCGATCTCGGGCAGGAGAACAAGGTCTCAATCAATCCCGTAACCGCAGCTGAGGTTGCAAGCTCGGGAGCAGAGTCAGTGATTGGACACGCTGACACTGCAAATGTTGTGTCCGATATTCTCGGAATAGAGGTACCCATGAACAGGGTAAGCGTTAAGCTGAACCAGGGAGATATCCTCTATGTCGCACAGGTAACTGGCGGCAGACTTCCGGAAGGTGCGACTACCCTCCCCGAGGGAATGGCGATCACCTTTGTTAAGGTTGTCCTTAGTTAAGGACAGCTATCTTACAAGCACGAACCTACCCGCCGAAGAGGCGCTGGAGACCGTATCAAAAGTCGGTGACGGAACGCGAGGACATAGGGCTTGAACCTATGAGCCGATAACTAAATAATATGAGAAGACCGAGGGAGAAGCTGTGGAATAGGCAGCACCGTTGTGAGTCTTAGAAACTTGTTGTTCAAACACTAAACCACGCTCCGCAAGGGAGCGAACACAAATCAAAGGAGAATAAAATGAGAGAGAAAGTATTTAAGAAAGTAGCACTCAGGGGTGGTTACAGCCATAATGTAACCGGTTTCTTAAAGGTGGATCACGCTGCACATATGATCGACTTCTGCCAGACTTCTAACAGGAACTGCACGAATCTTGATTTTGCAGTTTTCGTTAAGCTTTTGCTTAATGACAAGGATGTCGCAAAGGAGATCCTGTGGGCAAGGAAACAGGAGAGAAAGAATCCTGCATCCGTTGATTTCTACCAGGGAGTATCGGGATGCCGCTCGTGGACTTTGAACGTACATGAGAAAGGCTTTGAGGAAGTTGCATATCATCCCGTAGCCAAGTTCTATGTAAGTGCCGGCAATATCCTTGATTTCAGTTCTACGGACAGGAAGGGAAACTGGATTTCGGGTGGCTTATGGTCTAAGGATCTGCTCGACATACTGGATAACCTTTGCCAGGATGATTATATCACGAGCGCCCGTGTCCCAAAGGATGCGGTAAGGTATCTTGAGTTCCACAAACAGAAAAACCCCGGAAGGCACGTTACAAGAAACTGGGTATGATAAGCTGCTGCCCTTGATACAATGAAGAGCCGAGTGCTCTTAGGTGGATAAAAGCGCCTTTCTCAATAATAGCACAGAAGGGAGCCTCTCAGGGCTTTCTTGCAACTGTTGGCTTGGCTCTGATATATGGAGCACTTGTAAATTTAAGGAGGTGATAAAAATGAAGATATGCTTACACGCATATTTTATTGAAGGCTGTTTTTTAGGCAGAATCTTCAAGGCATCGCACTACTATTATGGTTATGACGATGCCAAGGAGTATGCCGAAAAGAGGCTGAAGCAGTTTAGCCTTGAATTCCCGAAAGTGTCTTTTTCTTTGAAAGAGAAAACATTTTCCTCGGAAGAAGAGTTGTGTAACTGTTGATGCGGCACCCGGAAAGACGGGCGGATAACAAGGGAACCGTAATAGATCCCGATCAGCACATGGAAAGACTGAGACTTTCCGCAATGAGAAAAATACTTGGACTACGGTCCTGAAAGGAGAATCCTATGGATAAAAGATTTCGGCTTCTGCTGCCCTTGTGGGATAGTGGAAGCTTTTTTTATTTACAATATGCTTAGAGTATGATATACTCTTATACAGAAATAAAATATAGAAAATAATAGGAGGATACGTTATGCTGGCAGCTGTTCAGGGTGTGATCCGTGACAATTCTGTTTTTGTGAATAAGGATGAAATAAGTTCCTTTAATGGCAGAATCGTGACAATCATAATAAATGAGGCTTTTGAAGATAAGAAGAGCAAGCAGGATAAAAGCAAGTTTTTCGAGGCGGTAGGGAAAATAGACATAGATGGAGATGCTGTTGATGAGCTTCGTCGAGCATCTCTTGTATAGGAGGGCTGAATGATACTATTAGATACAAATATCATAATAGATTACCTGAAGAAGCCCGATGAAGAGATGACGAATATCATTAATGATAACGACATTGCAGTATGTGGGGTTGTTGAGGCTGAACTGATACATGGAGCAAGGTCTGAAAAAGAAATAGGTATGATCAAAGAGGCCATTTCATGTTTTGAAATGCTCTCATATAGCAATAACTGGGAACTTTTGGGAAGAATGCTGAATAAGCTCCGGGCAAACGGGCTGACACTTCCTTTTGCGGATGTTATCATTGCGCAGATAGCTATTGAACACGACGTATGTGTTTTAAGCAAAGATGGCCATTTTAAGAAAATAAAGGAGATCTTTCCAAAACTAAGATTGTTTGGCGAGTGAAAAACTATGACCGGCTGAGCCGGTCTTTATTTTTTTCTTGATTTTTATACGGTTTCATGCTATATTATATGCGTATACGTTTACTTATTGCACAGTGTTCCAAAGAACACTCTATTAAACCTTCCCCAGTGGTTTGACCATGAGGGGTTTGTTTCAATGCAAAGGGAGGCGTATTTTTTTATTACGCAAAAAATCAAACACATTCCACTTATAAGCCGGCACATCGGATGCATGGCTTATTTTTTGTGGGAAAAACAAACGAAAGGAGGAAGAGTGATATGAAAGAACTTTTTGTATCACAACTAATGTCGGAGGAGATGCTCGGAGAAGAGTTTGAGGACAGCTTTCTGCTGAAGGATATCAAACTTTCAAGGAATCTGTCAAACCAATGGGCTAACGTAAGGCTCTTTGACAAGACAGGAGAAATCCCGGGCATAATCTTTGGCGAGGATGCGGTTAACGCTGTTCAGCTCAAGGGCAGTATCGTGAAGGTGAGAGGTCTTGCAGACCTGTTCAACGGAGAGGTACGTGTCAAGATCAAGAACATGCTCCCGTCATCCGAAGAACTGGCAGAGGACTATGTTCCGTCACTGCCCAAGGAAAAGGCGTCAGAACTTGAAGGAAGGCTCAATGCCCTCATCGGTTCGGTATGCGACAGAAACCTGAATGTGCTTCTCAGGTCTGTCTTTACGGCATACATCGGACGCTTTAAAATGCTCCCCGGCGGAGCACGCCACCATGTTTTTGCCGGAGGCCTTCTCGCACATACTGTTGAGACGGCCGAGACCACGGATCTTATATGCAGGCAGCAGTCCGATTATTACGGTATGGCTGTACTCGCTGACAGGGATCTTGCGGTTGCCGGTGCACTTCTCCATGATTTCGGCAAAGTCACGGAGTATAAGAAATTCCCGTTCGGGGAGTATACCGAGGTCGCACTTTACAGTGATCCTGCAAACAGGGGCTCTCAGATGCTCTCGCAGGTCATCCAGGCGATAATCAGGCAGTACCCCGAAACGACAGCAGAATGGAACAGGCTGTTCCCCTTGCTCACGAATGTGATGCTCTGCTGCCATAACACGGGAGCCAGGACACGCCGCCTTGAGACTCGTATCGTAATGCTCGCAGACAAGATGTCGGCAGATACGGATGCTTTCAGCTATGAAGTATCGCAGCATGCGAAAGAGAATCCCGAGGATGACGGAGCCTTCTACAGCAGGTATTTCGGCTGTAAGATCGTAGGAGGCTGACTATGGCAGGGAGAATATACTACGGTGCGAGCGACCTGACAGAGCCTCTGGCTTATGCGGCCGCACACTTACAGACAGAAGCTGGCAGTCTTGATACTGACACACGGTTCTTCAGATACCGTGAAAAGATCGGGATCGATGACATACGCCAGCTTTTGGCGTTGTTAGGGTTAGCTTCGGACGGATTTGCCGTACTGTTCGAGCAGGCAGAGACACTTAATGTGAACTGCCAGAATGCCCTTTTAAAGGCTCTTGAAGACAGAGATGATATTTTATTCATCTTTGTATCAAAACAGCGGTTGCTGGCCACCGTGGAGAGCCGTAGCGTGCTTGTATGGTGCCAGCCTATGAGCATCGGTGATTTCCGGAAGGAAAATCCCGGTCTTTCAGACGGATGGTACTACCTTACGGGCGGAAGTCCTTCACTGCTTGAAAAAGTAAGGGAGGATGAAGCAATAGGAGAGATCGTTTATGAAGCCGAGAATGATATCAGGGGCTTTATAAGCGACAAAAAGAAACTTCTGAGTGCTTTCGGGCAGATGAAGGAAAAGGATCCGTCAAATTTCTTTGACAGATACAAGGACTTCGTCCCCGGGCTCTACGATATGTTCTGCCAGCTCCTGCTCGCAGACATTGACGGAGAGGGTGTCATTGAGGCACTTGACGAGATCGAGAGGCATAAGGAACTGATGAGAAAGTCGAATTCCTATGGAAAGAACGACTTCTTTGACCTGCTGCTCTCATTATAAGTTACTCTGACTTTAAAAGGAGAATAAAAAAATGGAGAACAAAAAATTTAATTACATAGCCTGATCCCGGTAGACCGGGTGCGTATGCGTCTATAAATTAAGCATATGCGCAGCCTTCTATCGGAGGTCAAAGCAGAGCGGAGTGGAACCAGGGGGTTCCGGATACTTGCTACCTTTCAACAACCCGTGGATATGGGCGGAAAGGTTGGCTTATGAAAAAATTAAAGGTTTGTTGGATGTCGGCGGGTATTTCAAGCTTTATGGCAGGATACCTTGCAGGTGATGTGGACGAATGGATCTACATCGATGTTGATGACCAGGAACCTGACAGTCTGAGATTTATCAAAGACTGTGAAAAGGCAATAGGAA
>Ga0247611_10003197_pt1 | contig 24740 bp, 15 predicted proteins | sample 177DNAGHGhighgp2_FD_192422 | JGI IMG/M metagenome (GOLD analysis project Ga0247611, IMG submission 192422) | Sheep rumen microbial communities from Palmerston North, Manawatu-Wanganui, New Zealand - 1770 DNA GHGhigh gp2 | ecosystem: Host-associated > Mammals > Digestive system > Stomach > Rumen... | reverse complement strand
ATCTCTTGGCATAATGATAAAATGTCGTTAGAATATGCCGTACTTTGCAACTTTCTGACTACCTTTGTCGTCAAATAGACAAAACCAACAGCATGATTCACTTAAAAGACATTCATAAGACCTATCAAGGCGCCCAGCCGCTGCATGTGCTGAAAGGCATCTCGCTCGACATCGACAAAGGCGAGTTCGTCAGCATCATGGGGGCATCGGGCTCGGGCAAGTCGACGCTGCTGAACATCCTCGGCATCCTTGACAACTACGACTCCGGCATCTACGAGCTGGCGGGCGTACGCATCTGGAACCTCTCCGAGCGACGGGCGGCCGAATATCGCAACAAGATGATAGGTTTTATCTTTCAGAGCTTTAATCTGATTTCGTTTAAGACGGCAGTAGAAAATGTTGAGTTGCCACTTTTTTACCAAGGGGTGTCGCGTAAGAAGCGGCACACCCTTGCTTTGGAGTATCTGGAACGTCTGGGCCTTTTAGACTGGGCAGAGCACTATCCCAACGAACTCTCCGGCGGTCAGCGCCAGCGCGTGGCCATCGCCCGTGCACTCATCACCCGTCCGCAGATAATCCTGGCTGACGAGCCTACGGGTGCCCTCGACTCGAAGACGTCGGTAGAGGTGATGCAGCTGCTGAAGCAGCTCAACCAGGAGGACGGCATGACGCAGATCATCGTGACCCACGATCCCGGCGTAGCACAGCAGACCAACCGTGTCATACGTATCAAGGACGGACTGATAGAAAGGTAAAAAGGTAAAAAGGTAAAAAAGTTAAAAGGTGAGAGAACTGATATCTGAGATATGGCAGACGGTACGGCGCAATAAGCTCCGCACGACACTCACAGGATTTGCTGTGGCGTGGGGCATCTTTATGCTCATAGTGCTGTTGGGGGCGGGCAACGGACTCGTCAACGCCCAGCTGCAACAGTCGGAGCGTTTCCTCTCCAACTCGATGATGGTGTTTGGCGGACGGACATCGAAGCCCTACAACGGACTGCAGGAGGGACGTAACATCCGTCTGCAGACGCACGACATCGAGGCTACGGAGACGGGCTTCCGCAACAACATCGATGAGGTGGGAGCCGCCTACGAGACGTCAGCCGTCATCTCCAACGGACAGGAATACCTCTCGACACAGGTGACGGGCGTCTATCCGAACCATATCCTCATCAATAAGGTGGAGATGCTTCATGGACGCTTCATCAACGACATAGACCTCAAGGAGAAGCGCAAGGTGCTGGTGTTGAGTTCCAAGCAGGTGAAGGAGCTTGCACCCCAGAATACCAACCTCTCTACGTTCATTGGCCGCCATGTCAAGGTGGGCAACTTCATGTTCCAGGTGGTAGGCATCTACAAGGACGAGGAGAGCGGACAGTCGGAGGCGTTCTCGTCCTATTCTGCCATCAAGGGCATCTATGGTGCCAATACCGACAATGTGGGCGACATCGAGTTTACCTTCCACGGGCTGCCTACCGAGGAGGCCAACGAGCAGTTTGAACATGCCTACCGCCAGCGCCTCAATGCCAACCACCAGGCACATCCCGAGGACGAGCGGGCCGTGTGGCTGTGGAACCGCTTTACGCAGAGCCTGCAGATGGAACAGGGCATCGCCATCATCCGCACCGCCCTGTGGATTGTGGGACTCTTCACGCTGTTGAGCGGCATCGTTGGTGTCAGCAACATCATGCTCATCACCGTCAAGGAGCGCACCCATGAGTTTGGCATCCGCAAGGCCATTGGTGCCAAGCCGTGGAGCATCCTGAAGCTCATCATCACCGAGAGTGTCATCATCACCACCTTCTTTGGCTATATAGGCATGGTGCTGGGCGTGATGGCCAACGAGTATATGGATGCCACCTTAGGCCATGACGTGATAGATACGGGACTCTTCAGGGCTACCATGTTTGTCGACCCGACAGTAGGACTGGACGTCTGTTTCGAGGCGACGATGGTCATGGTCATCGCCGGCACCATCGCCGGACTCATCCCTGCCTACAAGGCCTCACGCATCCGTCCCATCGAGGCGCTCCGCGCTGACTAACTATGAACTGAAATGAGAATAGACATTGATTCATATAGAGAAATACTCGACACGCTGACGCGCAACAAGTCACGGTCGTTCCTGACGGGCTTTGGCGTGTTTTGGGGCGTCTTCATGCTGGTGGCGCTGATGGGTGGCGGACAGGGCATGAAGGAACTGCTGGAGAAGAACTTCGACGGCTTTGCCCAGAATACTGTCATCATCTGGAGCCAGCAGACGTCGAAAGCCTACAAGGGCTTCCGCAAGGGCCGCTGGTGGAGCATGGACTACAAGGATATCGACCGCCTGAGACAGCGTGTGCCGGAACTGGAAGTCGTGGCACCGGTGCTGTTCTCCCCCTGGGGCAGTACCAATAACGCCTATTATGGTGACCAGAAGACGACGCCCCGTGTGCAGGGAGCCTCGCCGGACTATGCCAGGGTGGTGGAACCGAGATTGTTCTATGGTCGTTTCATCAACGAGATGGACATGCGCGAACACCGGAAGGTCTGCGTCATCGGTAAGAAAATCTACAAGGAACTCTTCAAGGAGGGTGGCGACCCCTGTGGCAAGAGCATCCGCATCGACTCCACCTACTATGAGGTGATAGGTGTGGACTATGCCAATACCAACTTCAATATCAATGGCCGCGCAGAGGAGAAGGTGACCTTGCCGCTGACGCTGATGCAGCAGACCTACAACCGCGGCAACCAGGTGGACATGATTATGGCGACAGGCCGCCCGGGCGTGGTGATGAGCAAGCTCTCCGACCGCATCCGCGAGACGGTTGCCAGACCGCACTTCGTAGATCCGACGGACGAGCAGGGAGCGATGGTGTTCAATACCGAGGTGCTCTTCCAGATGCTCGACAACCTCTTCCGTGGCGTCAACTTCCTCATCTGGCTGGTGGGCCTCGGCACGCTGCTGGCTGGTGCCATCGGTGTTTCGAACATCATGATGGTGACCGTCCGCGAGCGTACCACGGAGATTGGCATCCGTCGTGCCATCGGGGCCACGCCGCGCATGATCCTGTCGCAGATCATCAGCGAGAGCATCGTGCTGACGCTGGTGGCCGGCATGAGCGGCATCCTCTTTGGCGTACTCATCCTGCAGATGCTCGAACTGGGTAATACCGAGGACGGCATCGTGACCGCCCACTTCCAGGTAGGCTTTTGGACCGCCCTCTTTGCAGCCTTTGTCGTGTCTGCGATGGGTGTGCTGGCTGGTCTGGCTCCTGCCGCCCGCGCCATGAGCATCAAACCCGTCGACGCCATGCGCGACGAATAACTGTTGTCAGTGGTTTTGCCGCTGACCCCAACCAAGAACAACAATCAATAAGAAAATATATGAAAAAGTACAGCAAACTGATTATCGCAGCCATTATCGCGCTGATTTTCATCGGGACCTTCGTGTTCCTGTGGCAGAAGAGCCAGCCCAAGGAGGTGGTGTACAACGAGTTCACGCCCAAGGTGGACAGCATTCGTAAGACGACCATCATCACGGGCAAGATAGAACCCCGTAACGAGGTCAATGTCAAGCCCCAGATTTCGGGTATCATCACCGAACTGCTGAAGGAGGCCGGCGACTACGTCCAGCAGGGCGAGGTCATCGCCAAGGTGAAGGTCATTCCCGACATGGGCCAGCTCTCCAGTGCTGAGGCTCGTGTGCGTCTGGCTGACATCAATGTACAACAGGCCAAGATTGACTACGACCGTGTGAAGGCACTCTATGATAAGCAGCTGATTTCTGCTGACGAGTACGACAAGCAGAAGCAGAAGTTGCAGCAGGCCAAGGAGGAGGTGGTGGCTGCCCAGGATGCCTTGCAGGTGGTGCGTGACGGCGTGTCGAAGTCGAACGCCTCTGCCAGCAGCACGCTGGTACGTAGCACCATCAGCGGTGTCATCCTCGACATCCCCGTGAAGGTGGGTAACAGCGTCATCCTCTCCAACACCTTCAACGACGGTACCACCATCGCCTCGGTAGCCAACATGAACGACCTCATCTTCCGCGGCAATATCGACGAGACGGAGGTGGGACAGCTGGTGGGCGGCATGCCGATGAAGATTACCGTCGGTGCCTTGCAGGACCTGACTATGACTGCTAAGCTGGAGTATATCTCCCCCAAGGCTGTCGAGTCGAACGGTGCCAATCAGTTTGAGATCAAGGCTGCCGTTGCCGTGCCTACCGACGGTGGCAAGCTGCGCAGCGGCTATTCCGCCAATGCAGAACTCGTGCTGGCCTCCGTCAGCAACGCGCTCACCATTCCTGAGAGTGCCATCGAATTCTCAGGCGACTCCACCTTTGTCTATGTCATCCAGGGTGATAGCAATGATAAGCACTACGACCGCCGACAGGTCGAGACGGGGCTCTCTGACGGTGTGAACATAGAAATCAAGAAGGGCCTCGCCCCCACTGACAAGGTGCGCGGCCCTCAGATATTAGCCGAGGATAAGGACGAATAGTCCTTATCCTTTTTTTGTTCTTTTATTTCACCAGATTGCCTAAGATGTCACGCGTCAGCTCCTTGGTGATGGTACGCGTGGCGGCGCTGGTGGCATTCTTCACCACACGCTCCTTGGCAGATGTGCGGCTCTTCGACTTCTTGCCGCTGACCTTCTCGCTGACCCAGGCGCCTAACACGGCAGCCAGTGTCGACGTGATGGCGGTCATCACGGCCTTCATCACCTTCGACATCATGCCGGGCTTTTTCTTTTCTTCTTTGGTGGGTGAAGTGGGCTTAGTGGGCGAGGTGGGTTCCTCGACTGATTCGGCCAGCTGACGCTCCGCATCAGCCATCAGCATCTCAAAGGCACTCTCGCGGTCTACCGGTGTGTCGTACTTGCCGTAGATGCGCGACTGCTTGATGATGTCCAAGCGCTGACCCTCGGTGACGGCACCAATCTGCGACAGCGGGAACAGTATCTTGGCACGCTCCACCATGCTGGGTGCACCCTTCTCGTCGAGGAAGCTCACCAGTGCCTCGCCAGTCTCCAACTGCATGATGGCCTCGTCGGTCTTGAAGGCGGGGTTGGCACGGAAGGTGTCAGCAGCCGTCTTGACGGCCTTCTGGTCCTTTGGCGTATAGGCTCGCAGGGCATGTTGCACGCGGTTGCCTAACTGTCCGAGGATGTTTTCGGGAATGTCGGTCGGACTCTGGGTGATGAAGTAGATGCCCACACCCTTCGAACGGATGAGGCGTATCACCTGTTCTATCTTGTCTAATAGCGCCTTGCTGGTATCAGAGAACAGCATGTGCGCCTCGTCGAAGAAGAATACCAGCTTTGGCTGGGGCAGGTCGCCCACCTCGGGCAGGGTGGAGTAGAGCTCACTCAGCAGCCACAGCAGGAACGTCGAGTAGAGCTTGGGCTGCAGCATCAGCTTGTCGGCAGCCAGCACGTTCATCACGCCCTTGCCGTCCTCAGTCTGCAGCAGGTCGTAGATATCGAACGACGGCTCCCCGAAAAAAGTGTTAGCTCCTTGACTCTCCAACTGTAACAAAGCACGTTGAACAGATCCAATACTCATGCTAGTAACAGTTCCATATTTTGTCCTGTATTCTTTTGCATGCTGTGACACCCAGTCGAGCATTGAGCGTAGGTCCTTGATGTCAATAAGTTCAAGGCCGCGCTCGTCGGCAATGCGGAACACGATGTTCAGTACGCCGTCCTGCGTCTCGTTGAGCTGCATCAGTCGTGACAGCAGCTGCGGCCCCATCTGCGAGATGGTGGCACGCATGGGGTGACCCTGTTCGCCAAAGACATCGAAGAAACGTACCGGGCAGGCTTGGAACTGCGGGTTCTCGATACCGAACTCCGGCAGTCGCTTCTCAATGAATCCGCTCATCTTGCCAACCTGCGAGATACCGCTCAGGTCGCCCTTCATGTCGGCCATGAAGCAGGGCACGCCAGCCTGACAGAAGGTCTCGGCCATCACCTGTAGCGTCACCGTCTTACCCGTACCTGTGGCACCAGCTATCAGTCCGTGGCGGTTAGCCATCTTACCTGTAATCGAGAGCGCTCCGTTGGCGCAATGGGCGATGTAGAGCCCGCGTTCTTTGTCGTACATAAGGTGAAAACGTTATTTCGGGGGTTCGTTGTTTCTGTTTTTATAAGTTGGACAGTTCAATGACTTTGTCGACAGCGGCAGCGAGACCGTCGGTATTTTTGCCGCCAGCCTGTGCGTAGTGGGGCTGTCCACCGCCACCTCCCTGAATCAGTTTGGCTGCCTCGCGAATCATCTGGCCTGCATTGAGCCCATGGTCCTTAACCAAGTCGTCGCTCATCATAATGCTGAGCATGGGCTTGCCCTGGAACTTAGATCCGATGGCGCAGAGGAAGGGAGGCTCAACGGCAGCGCGTAACTGGAAGACAAGGTCTTTGACAGAGGCGGGCTGCATGTCGATGACGCGGGTGATGACGTTGACACCGTTGATGGTTCGGATCTCGGTGAGCAGGTAGTTCTTGGCGCGCTCGACGGCCTGGGCATTGAATGCCTCAATCTCCTTCCTCATGGTGTCGTGCTCCTCGATGTACTTGCGGATGACGCCTTCCAGGTCCTTGGCATTGTTGAAGAACGACTTGATGGCCTTCAGGTGGTCTTCCATGACGTACAGCAGGTCTTCGCATTCCTTGCCGGTCTTGGCCTCGATACGGCGAATGCCTGCTGCGACACTGCTCTCACTGATAATCTTAAAGAAACCGATACGACCGGTTGAGGTGGCATGGATACCACCGCAGAACTCGCACGACGGACCAAAGCGGACCACGCGCACCTTGTCGCCGTACTTCTCGCCAAAGAGGGCGATGGCGCCTAACTGCTTGGCCTCGTCGAAGGGCACGTCGCGGTGCTCGTCGATATGGATGTCCTGGCGAATCATGTCGTTGACCATCCGTTCTACCTCACGTAACTGTTCGTCGCTGACTTTCTCGAAATGGGAGAAATCGAAGCGCAGCGTGTCGGGCGACACAAACGAACCCTTCTGCTCGACGTGGTCGCCCAGGATTTGTTTCAGGGCATAGTCCAACAGGTGGGTAGCGGTATGGTTGGCAGCAGAGGCATCGCGCTTGTCGGTATCGACGCAGGCCATGAACTCGGCAGTGGGGTCTTTAGGCAGCTGCTTCACGATGTGTACTGTCTGGTTGTTCTCGCGCTTGGCGTCGATGATGTCGATGGTCTCTGCCTCGTTGCAGAGCACGCCACGGTCACCGACCTGTCCACCCATCTCACCATAGAACGGCGTGGCATCGAGGACGAGCTCGTAGAACTCGTTCTTCTTCTGGGTGACCTTGCGGTAGCGCAGGATGTGGCAGTTATATTCGGTATAGTCGTAGCCCACGAACTGCTGCTCCCCGGCAGCTAACTCTACCCAATCGCTGTTCTCGACGGCGGCGGCATTGCGGGCACGCTCTTTCTGCTTCTGCATCTCGACGTTGAACTGCTCCTCGTTGACTGTAAAGCCGTTCTCGCGACAGATGAGCTCGGTGAGGTCGAGGGGGAAACCGTAGGTGTCGAACAGACGGAAAGCCTGGACACCGTCCAATTCGGTCTTGCCATCGGCTTTCATCTTGTCCATGGCATCGTTCAGCATGCCGATACCCTTGTCCAGCGTGCGCAGGAAGGAGTCTTCCTCTTCCTTGATGACCTTGGTGATGAGCTGCTGCTGAGCCTTCAGTTCGGGGAAGGCGTCGCCCATTTCGTGGACGAGGGTGGGGACGAGCTTGTAGAGGAAGCCTTCCTTCTGTCCGAGGAAGGTATAGGCATAGCGTACAGCGCGGCGCAGGATGCGGCGGATGACGTAGCCGGCCTTGGCATTCGACGGCAGCTGACCGTCAGCTATCGAGAAGGCGACGGCACGCAAGTGGTCAGCGCAGACGCGCATGGCGACGTTGATAGACTCTCCCCCGGCCCCTCCCTGTGAGGGAGGGGTGCTATTACCACTATTCTCAGAGCTATCTACGCCCCTCCCTGCAGGGAGGGGTTGGGGGAGGGTCTCCTCCTCAAAGGTGGTATATTTCAGACCCGTGATGTCCTGCTCAGCCTTGATGATGGGCTGGAAGACGTCTGTGTCGTAGTTGGAGTGCTTGCCCTGCAGCATGCGGACGAGGCGCTCGAAGCCCATGCCGGTATCGATGACGTTCATGGACAGCTTCTCCAGTGAACCGTCCGCCTTGCGGTTGAACTGCATAAAGACGAGGTTCCATATTTCGATGACCTGCGGGTCGTCCTGGTTGACGAGCTCCCGTCCGCTCTTACCGCTGGCAGCCTTCTGCTCAGGGGTACGGCTGTCGACATGGATTTCAGAGCAGGGACCGCAGGGACCCGTGTCGCCCATCTCCCAGAAATTGTCGTGCTTGTTGCCATTGATGATATGGTCCTCGGGGACGTGCTTGCCCCAGTATTTGGCAGCCTCGTCGTCGCGGGGGATGTTTTCTTCGGGAGAACCCTCGAAGACGGTGACATACAAGTCCTCGGGATTCAGCTTTAGCACGTCCACCAAATACTCCCAGGCCATGTCGATGGCACCCTCCTTGAAGTAGTCACCAAACGACCAGTTGCCCAGCATCTCGAACATGGTGTGGTGGTAGGTGTCGTGACCCACCTCCTCCAAGTCGTTGTGTTTGCCGCTAACGCGCAGGCACTTCTGGGTGTCGGCACGGCGTCGCGGCTCTGGGTCGCGTGTACCTAATATAATATCTTTCCACTGGTTCATACCCGCGTTGGTGAACATCAGCGTGGGGTCATCCTTAATCACCATGGGAGCGGAGGGCACGATGGCGTGCTGCTTCTGCTCGAAAAACTTCTTGAATGAATCGCGAATCTCGTTGGCTGTCATCATATCAATTTACTATTTGACTATTTTACTATTTGACTATTTCAAATTTAGCTTCTATATAACTCATGTTTGCTCTCGTTAACCGATAAGTTGGCTGCAAAGGTACGAAAAAAACAGAATAATGAATGATGAATTAAGAAATATTTTGTATCTTTGTCCCCGAATTGCAAACTAAACTAAAACAAATACTGCATGAAAAGAGTCGTTTTATGCTTATTGGCATTGGTGACTGTCGTAGGGGCGGTCACTGCCACATGGACCTTCAACGGCCGTTGGAACCCCGAACAGCACATCCGTGACCTGTGGAATGTGCTGGCGTATTAATAATTGTTACTTTCGTAAGCTAAAGGAAAGAAAAGTTGACTTTTCTTTCCTTTTTTCTTGCATATTTCGTAACTTTGCCCGCTGTAATGGGCATATTGTACATTGTACCCACGCCGGTGGGCAATCTGGAGGACATGACGCTGCGCGCCATCCGCATCCTCAAGGAGGCTGACCTTGTGCTGGCCGAGGACACCCGCACGTCGGGCATCCTGCTGAAGCATTTCCAGATTCAGCAGCATCTGCTGTCGCACCATAAGTTCAACGAGCACGGCACCTCTGCCTCGGTCGTGGAACGCCTGCAGGCAGGACAGACGGTGGCACTCATCAGCGATGCCGGCACGCCGGGCATCTCCGACCCGGGATTCTTCCTGGTGCGCGAGGCCGTCAAGGCAGGCATCGAGGTGCAGACACTACCTGGAGCTACGGCCTTTGTGCCGGCCTTGGTGTCAAGCGGTCTGCCGTGCGACCGGTTCTGCTTCGAGGGCTTCCTGCCGCAGAAGAAGGGACGCCAGTCGAAGATAGAGTCGCTGCGTGACGAGGAGCGTACGATGGTGTTCTACGAGTCGCCCTATCGCGTGCTAAAGGCGCTGCAGCAGTTTGCCGAGGTGTTTGGTCCGGACCGTCAGGTCAGCGTCTGCCGCGAAATCTCCAAGGTTCACGAGGAGAGTGTGCGCGGCACGTTGGAAGAGGCCATCGCTCACTTTACGGAGCATGCCCCCCGCGGTGAGTTCGTCATCGTCGTGGCGGGAAATAAGAAGATAACGGAATAACGAAGATAAAAAACAAAAGCTATGAAAAAACTATTTGTAATGGTACTTTGCATGACGGCTCTTGTCGCCTGCAACCAGAAAAACTCCAAGAATGAAGACCTGTTGCTTACTCACCAGGCCGACTCGCTGAACCGTATCATTGAACAGAAAGACAATGAAATCAACGACATGATGTCTACGATGAACGACATCGAAGAGGGCTTCCGGGCCATCAGTGCTGCCGAGAACAGAGTCAATGTGGCACGTCAGGGTGAAGGTGCCAGCATGAACGAGCGTATCCGCGAGAACATGCAGTTCATCCAGCAGACCATGCAGCAGAACCGCGAGCTTATCAACAAGTTGCGCAACCAACTGCGCCAGAGCTCGGTAAAGGGCGACCAGTTGCGTCGTACCCTGGAGAACCTCACCCGTGAACTGGAGGAGAAGGACGGACAGTTGAAGGCGCTGCAGGCTGAGCTGCAGGCCAAGAATATCCAGATTGACGAGTTGACGGAACAGGTTTCTAACCTCTCTGACAATGTCAGCAATCTCGCGGAAGAGACATCGCAGAAGTCGAAGACCATCGCTACGCAGGATAAACAACTGAACTCTGCATGGTTTGTCTTCGGTACGAAGAAGGAGCTGAAGGAACAGCACATCATCGAAGATGGTGAGGTGCTCCGTTCTAACTTCAACCAGAGCTACTTCACGAAGATTGATATCCGTGTCGACAAGGAAATCAAGCTCTACTCGCGCTCTGCCAAAGTGTTGACAGCCCATCCTGCTTCCAGCTATACGCTGACACAAGATGCCAACAAACAATATGTGATGCGCATTACCGACCCGCAACAGTTCTGGTCGACTAGCAAGTATCTGGTGATACTGGTGAAATAATATAGCGTGGGAAGGAGACCGGTTGGTTTCCTTCCCATGTTATTTTACATAATGCAACGTTTTAACGTCTTTTCGATGCCAAAAGGACGTTTTCTTGTCTTAAGATGTTAAAATATTGCGTATATTTGTGCATTTTTTATAAATTTGTTTTTTGTTTTGCAAAGGAAATCGTACCTTTGCACATTATTTTCCAGTGTGGATAATATCTACGCAAGCATATTTAATTATTAATGTTCACGAACATTATTATAATAGAGATCAATTAATAAATAAAGCAAGATAGTGAATATGAGAAGAAAGTTGACACTGATTTTGTTTGGCCTCGTCCTCAGTATGGGGGTGTCGTTTGCCCAGAACAAAATATCAGGTACTGTCTTTGAGGACAATGGTGAACCGTGTATCGGTGCCACTGTGATGATTCAAGGTTCCAAACAGGGTACCAAAACCGACATGGACGGTAAGTTCACCTTGTCTGTCCCTGCAGGAAAGAAGCTTGTAATAAGCTATGTCGGTATGATTACCCAGACTGTCAAGCCCAAGGACGGCATGACGGTAACGCTGGCCACCGATGCTCACACTGTTGATGAGGTGGTGGTAACGGGTGTCGTCAAGCAGGACAAGCGCTTGTTTACTGGTTCCGCCACTAAGATTGACGCAGACAAAGCCAAACTGTCAGGTATGGCTGACGTGAGCCGCTCGTTGGAAGGTCGTGCTGCCGGTGTGCAGGTGACCAACGTCAGTGGTACCTTCGGTGCTGCTCCGAAAATCCGTGTGCGTGGTGCTACGTCTATCTATGGTAACTCCAAGCCCCTGTGGGTCGTGGATGGTGTGATTTACGAAGACAACGTCGACGTGAGTGCTGACGAGTTGGCTTCTGGTGATGCCAAGACGCTGATTTCCAGTGCTGTGGCTGGTCTGAACTCCGATGATATCGAGTCGTTCACCATTCTGAAAGACGGTTCAGCCACCTCTATTTATGGTGCCCGCGCCATGGCCGGTGTGATTGTCATCACCACCAAGAAGGGTACCAAGGGACGCGCCTCCATCAACTATACCGGTGAGTTCACCTCTCGTCTGAAGCCCAGCTATCGTGACTACAACATCATGAACTCGCAGGAGATGATGGGTGTCTATAAGGAGATGGCCGACAAGGGCTGGCTGCAGTTGGAGAACTTGGCCAACGCCCAGAATTCGGGTGTCTATGGTCACATGTTCCGCCAGTTGCGCCAGTATGACCCCATCACAGGACAGTATGGTCTGCAGAATACCGAGGCTGCCCGCAACAAGTATCTGCAGGCTGCCGAGTTCCGCAATACCGACTGGTTCGACCTGTTGTTCTCCAGTGCCATCTCCCAGAACCACTCTGTGAGCATGTCCAGTGGTACGGAGAAGTCACAGAGCTATTTCTCGCTGTCACTGATGGATGACCCCGGACAGTATGTCAAGCGTGGTGGTGTGAAGCGCTATACGATGAACGCCAATGTGTCGTACGACCTGCTGAAGAATCTGACGGTTCGTCTGGCCGGCCAGGGCAGCTACCGCGACCAGCAGGCTCCCGGTTCACTGAACCGTACCACGGATGTGGTGACGGGTGAGGTGAAGCGTGACTTCGATATCAACCCGTTCAGCTATGCCATGAATACCAGCCGCTGTTTGGATCCCAATACCAACTATACGCGTTTCTATTCACCATTCAACATCTTTGATGAGCTGGAGTATAACTATAACGACATCAACGTCAGCGAACTGATGTTCCGTGGCGAATTGGAGTACAAGCCCATCCAGACTGAAAAGAACTCGCTGACTTTCTCGGGACTTATCTCAACCCGTATCTCGCATACCAAGAGTATACACAATGTCAAGGACAAGTCGAACCAGGCCAATGCCTACCGTGCTGGTGTGGATGCTACCGACGACAACTCTACCGTCCGCGACAGCAACCCCCTGTTGTATACCGACCCGGATAACGACCTGGCACTGCCTGAGACCGTCCTGCCCGTAGGTGGTATCAAGTATGAGGACAGCCACGAGACGCGTTCTAACTTCTACCGCATCACGGCACAGTTCCGTTCTGACTTCAACGAGAACAATACCCTTAACCTGCTGGCAGGTTCTGAGCTGTCGACACGTCGCATCACCAGTACCCAGTGGACGGGTTGGGGCTACCAGTACGATAATGGCGGCCTGACCTATACGCCGTATCTGTGGCTGAAGCAGATGAACGAGGAGAATACCGAGTACTTCGGTGAATATTTTACGCAGTACAATTCGCTGGCCTACTACGGACAGATTGACTACTCGTTCATGAAGCGCTATACCGTTAACGCTACCATGCGCTACGAAGGCTCTAACCGTCTGGGCAAGGCTACTTCCAGCCGTTGGCTGCCTACTTGGAACGTCGGTTTCAAGTATGACCTGGGCAGCGAGCCCTTCATGCGGGGTGCCGCCAGCTGGCTTTCTATGGCGATGATTCGTGGTAGCCGTTCGCTGACGGCAGCACCTGGTCCGAGCACCGTTACCAATGCCACGACCATCTATAAGACCCAGAACAAGTGGCGTCCGACAACCAACTCCGCTGAGTCGGAGATTTATATCGACCAGCTTGCCAATACTGAGCTGACCTACGAGAAGAAATACGAGTGGAACATCGGTGTCGACCTGGGCTTCCTGTCCAACCGCATCACCCTGACGACGGACCTCTTCTGGCGTGACAACTTCGACGAGATTGGTCTTGTGTTCACGCAGGGTGCCGGTGGTGTCAACCGCAAGTGGGCCAATGTCGCTGACATGGAGTCACATGGTGTTGAGTTCAGCCTCCATACGGAAAACATCCATTCCAACCGTTTCTCTTGGAGTACGGACCTCATCTATTCTCATGTCGTCAACGAGATTACCCGTTTGAATACGGGCGACCGTGCCGTCGACCTGGTGACAGGTGCCGGCTATGGTGTCGAGGGCTATCCTGTTAATCCCCTGTTCAGCTACAAGTATGCCGGTCTGAACAGCGAGGGCCTGCCCATGGTCTATAACGAGGATGGCGTGGCAACGGTAGGTGGCGTGAATTTCCAGGAAACTGAGAACCTGACAGACTTCTTGGTCTACGAAGGTCCTACCGATCCTACCTGGTATGGTTCGTTTGGCAACAACTTCCAGTACACTTTCCCCAAGGCAGGCAAGTTGAATCTTGAGGTGTTCATCACTTACAGCGGTGGCAACAAGGTACGCCTTGACCCGGTGTTCAGCTCCAGCTACAGTGACTTGTCATCGCTGCCCAAGGAGTTCAAGAACCGCTGGATGATTCCTGGCGACGAGGCTGTGACGAACATTCCTGCCATCGCATCGCTCAACCAACGTGACCGTTACGGCTCCACTGCACTTTCGACGGCTTATAACGCCTACAATTATTCTACAGCTCGCTCGGCCAAGGGTGACTTCGTGCGCCTGAAGGAGGTGGCACTGACGTACACGCTGCCTACTGAGCTGGTAGCCAAGACGCGGTTCCTGACCAGCGCATCGCTGAAGCTGGCCGGCACGAACATTGCGCTGCTCTATGCCGACAAGGACCTGAATGGTCAGGATCCTGAGTTTGTCAATGCCGGTGGTGTGGCATCGCCCATCTCCAAGCAGTTTACTGCAACACTGAGGTTAGGTTTCTGATAAAGGTAAAAAGGTAAAAAGTAAAAAGGTAAAAAAGTAAAATGATGAAGCTGAAGAATATATATACTTTTCTGTCTGCAGGAGTGGTCTGCTGCGGCTTGGCCGCCACCTTCGCCGCCTGTACCGACAAACTGGACGAGGTTCCCGACAACCGCACGGAGATTGATGAGCCTGACAAGGTGCTTCGCCTGCTCACCTCGGCATATCCCGTGGCAACGCCTGCCGTCATCTGCGAGCTCAGCGGCGACAACTATGTCGACGACAACGTCGTGGTACCTGCCACCCATAACGATGCCTACGAGCGTTTCCACGAACAGGCATACAAATGGGTAGACATCGACGACTATTCCATCAATTCCGACGATACACCCTATCAGGTCTGGGAGGCCTACTATGCCGGTATCTCAGTCTGTAACCATGCCATTGAGGCTATGAAGGAAATGAGCGAGGATCCCAAAGCAGACCCTGAACTGTCGCATGCCTGGGGTGAGGCCCATGTGCTGCGTGCCTATCTGCACTTCGTCCTCGTCAACGTGTTTGCCGAGACTTACAAGGACGAGGCCCGGAGTTCGAAGGACATGGGTATACCCTACGTGACCAAGGCGGAGACGGTGGTGCATGTCGACTACAGCACCTCGGACTACCTGCATAACGTCAAGGAGACCTACGACCTCATCGAGAAGGATCTGTTGGAGGGTATCAGCCTCATCGACGACTCCAAGCTCAAGGTGCCGGCCTATCACTTCAACAAGAATGCCGCCAATGCCTTTGCAACACGCTTCTACCTCTTCAAGCGCGATTACAACAAGGCGCTCCAATATGCCAACGAGTGTCTGGGTTCCACGCCTCTGTCCATGCTGCGTAAGTGGAACGCCATCAACCAGAATACCATCGATTCGCGTCTGAACGACTATAACGACCACACTTTACCGTGTAACTTCCTGATTCAGTCGACCTACTCGCTGCAGGACCGCATGCTGTCGGCATGCCGCTATGCCACCAACAACGGTACGACCTTCACCTCCAATGGTAAGACCTGGACTGTTCCTTCTACGCTGGAAATCCTGATTACCGGCGGTGGCCCCAACTGGTCGGGCTGGTTCCCCTGCTACGACGGTAACCTCTTCATCTGGGGCGGTCAGGAGTATGGTGTATGGCTGTTCCGTGTTTACGAATACTTCGAGTACACCGACAAAATTGCCGGTATCGGCTACGTCCACATGCTCTACCAGCCCTTTACGGCTGACAAGACCTTGCTGGACCGTGCCGAGGCCAAGCTCTATCTGGGCGACCGCGACGGTGCCATCCAGGATTTGAACAGTTGGACCACGTCACACATGGTCACCAGTCCGCTGACCCTGTCGGGTATCAAGAACAAGTACAACCGCAATGCCCGCAATGGCAACATCTTTGTCAGTGACCTGCATCCTCAGGAGATAGGTTTCCAGAAGATTCTGGAGGGCGACGACTTGAGTGTGCTGGACTGCATCCTGCACTTCCGTCGCATAGAGTCTCTCTATGAGGGAGATCGCTGGTTCGACATCAAGCGTTACGGCATCACCGTCTACCACCACTATCGTGGTCCGCAGGAGGACGAGATCCATACCGACTCGCTGACCTGGGATGACCCGCGCCGTGTGATGCAGTTGCCTAACAACGTCATCGAGGCCGGTATGCCGGGCAGCCGTGTCACGGGTTCCAGCGTGGCTGGTGGTGCCAGCTATGTGTCGAAGCCTCTGAGCATCGTTCCCGCACCCTATAACTCCAAGTAAAGGTAAAAAGTAAAAAGCAAAAGAGATGAAAAAGACTTTCCAGATGATCATAGCCGCTGCATTGGCCCTGACGGTAGCGTCGTGTGGCAATGACGACGATTTCGATGCCAGCATCTTCGATACTGATATTCCTCCCGTCGACCAGACACAGTCAACGGCCCCCTTTGACCAGTGGCTGTACGACAACTTCGTAGTGCCGTACAATACCGAGATACAGTACCGGTTTAACTTCCCGGCCTCTAACCTGAACTTCCAGCTGACACCTGCCGACTACAAGAAGTCGCAGCTGCTGGCACAGTATATCAAGTACCTCTTCTATGATGTCTACACCCTCTATGGCGGCAACGACTTCATGAAGAAGTATGGTCCGCGCATCTTCCACTTCATCGGTTCGGCAGCCTATTCGCCGACCACCGGTACCGAGACCCTTGGTTATGCCTCGGCAGGTGTGAAGATTACGCTCATCAATGTCAACAACATGAAGCTCTGGCAGGAGGATTCTCCCTATACCGAAACTGACATGGAACTGCTCAACAAGGACCAGTTCCACACCATGCACCATGAGTTCTCGCATATCCTCCACCAGACCAAGTCGTACCCCGTTGCCTACGGACAGGTGACGCCGGGTGCCTACGACCCCATTACCTGGCAGGAGCGCGACTCGGTGCAGAGCCACAGCTTAGGCTTTGTGACGCAGTATGGCTCCAGTGCCAACTACGAGGACTTCGTGGAGGTGCTGTCGTGTGCCATCACAGATACCGACACCCGCTGGATGAATACCATCATCGATGCCTGTGCCAACGGTGGTCTGAAGGCTGGCGACAAGGAGCAGGTATATACCTTTATCGATTCGCTGGAAATCAGCGGACTTGACGATCCTACTAAGAGTTGGAACAACTTTACAATTTACGAGGAGTCGCATGTCAGCAGCGAGACTGGCGAGACGGTCAAGCGCTTTGTGCCCAGCTTCCATGTGAACGATGCCAAACAGAACTATTCCGCTAAGGGTGAGGATGCACCCACCTATAGCAAGGTGGCCGACTTTACCTCGTTCCGCAGCTATCTGGACTGGGCTGAGAGTCAGGCTACGACCGAGGACGGCGGCATGAATGCCATCCTGAAGAAGTATGATATTGCCACCAAGTGGTATACTGAAAGCTGGGGACTCCACCTGTTCCAAATCCGTCGTGAGGTTCGTAAGCGTCAGAATAATATCAACGACTACACCCGTAATAACGTGACCATCTACGAACTCAAGTAGTATTTATCTTCAAGCATGATTACCACAATGAAATACAGAATGCTTTTACGCACTACGTTAGGCATGATGGCCATGGCGGCCATTGCCACGTCTTGTACTTTCGAGCAGGACGATTATTTTGACGAGACTGCTGCACTGCGTGTAAAACATACCAATGACAACATCAAGAAACGCCTGGTCGACCAGAGTGCAGAAGGCAGCAACGGCTGGGTGATGCAGTACTTCGTGGCAGGCACCGACGACTACAGTTTTGAGGGCTTCAACCTCTTTGGCCGTTTCTTCGACGATGGCAAGGTGACGCTGGCAGGCAACCACCGCTTCCTGCGCAACGGCAATGCCAACAAGTACACCGAAAGTAGCAGCACCTTCAAGATGCTGGCTGAGGAAGGTCCCGTACTGTCGTTCGACACCTGGAACGACGTGCTCACCGTCTTTGAAGACCCCGTAGACCCGACGGCAGCCCCTGGTACAATCTCTAACAATGGTGAGGGTATGTTCGGCGACCACAACCTGGTGCTGACCTCGTTGAAGGACGATGAACTGCTCTTCCTGGGTGAGCGCCACCGTGCCGAGGTACGCTTCATCCCCTGCGACCGTGCTTGGGCAGACTATATGGCAGCTGTCACTGAGAACAAGAACCATATCGCCCCCGCTCAGATGACTTCCTACTATGTCACCAACGGTGTTGACACCATGTACATCGTCGGTCTCAACAAGGGTGTGCTCGTCTATGGCGAGCGCGTTGAAGACCCGCTGAAGAAGAAGACGCTGTCGTGCGTCTTTACCCCGGATGGCTTCCGCATCAACCATAAGGACTCCATCGGTAAGAACGCCTTCCAGGAGTTCTCCCTCACTGAGGACAAAACCAAACTGCTCTCCGAGGACGGCCAGACGCAGGTCATCGCCTGCTGGGATAACTATATCGTTGCCCATACTGCCGTTTGGAAGATGGATCCCGAACAGTTCTCTGCTGAGCAGAAGACGCTCTTCGGCCAGATCAACGAGGCTGCCAAGGTCTTTAACTCCGCTTGGAGCCTGGAGAGCATCGGCATCGGCAAGTCATCGGGTAGCAACGCCATCAATGGTTTGGTGCTGACGTTCTATACCAACACTGCCAAGACAAAGACCAATACCGCCGGTGTCGCCTTGACGATTACGCGCACGGCTTACGGTCAGGCTCGCATTGACTATTCTGCCGAAAGCAAGGTGGACAAGAACATGGAGGCTATTGTCAAGAAGTCTCCTGAAATGGAGAATCTGGCTCGTGCATTCGCCGCTACGCTTAATGGTACGTACACCATGACCCCCGACGACTACTTCCTGCCTACAGGCAGCCTGTTCACGGCAGTCAATGGCGGAACAACTTTCAAACTGAATTAAATTATTTTTGAACTATTATTAACTAAATGTAAAGACTATGAAGAAATTTTTACTCTTTGCAGTTGCCGCACTCATTGTGGGCTCTGCAAGTGCTCAGCTTCATCGACCTGCTAATGTGAAGATGCACTCCAATCACGTTGTAAGCAAGGGTGATGTGAAGACGATGAAAGACGTCAGGATTGACGTCAGCAAGGCTACACCTCTCACCAATCTGATGGCTAAGGACAACATGAAGAAGGCCCAGTCGGCTACTCCGAACATGAAGTCTTTGAAGGCCGTGCATTCTGTGAATGCTCTAACCAATACTCACCGTGCTGAGCTGAAGCAGAAGTACATGGGCAAAGGAAGAGATTATGACACCAATGCTTCCCTTTCCTGGGATATGCTCTATACAACAGACGATAATGGCGCTCCTGTGTTGGTGGATGTGATTCCCCTTCCCGAGGCATGGGCTGAGCTGGAGCATATAGCTGCTGACATCACCTTGGAAGGTAATAAGATTACCATCAAGCCGCAGAAGGTTGTTCAGGGAACTGCTGAGGATGGATCTACTATGTATTATTATCTGCATAGTTGGGCATCACAGGACGGTTCTATTGTCATCACGGTGAACGAGGACGGTACGCTGACAACTATCGACAAGGAGGATATCGCCTATTCTGCTTTTTCGGAAGATCGCTTTGACCTCTCGAAGGATGCCGGTATCTATAAGGGCTATTTCCTGGATGCTACGGATGTAAAATACTATACGGAAGACCAAAAGGTTGTTCCCGTGGCTGCTTATGAGCCCGAAACACTTTTCCTGCATCCTGGACCCAATGTCAATGGTAATTATTATTCAAATTTGTTGATGCCTGTTTATGCCGACATCAATTTGATCAACGGAACTGACGTCCTGTCTGATTCCTATGCTTGGTCTGTCCAGAAGGTAAAGTACAATTCTGCCACTCAAAGTAACGATCCTGTAGGAGATGCCATCACCGGTAACGAGGAGAACTTCTCTTTCTATGCTGAAAGTGGTTCGTATTCACCTGCTACATTGGTGGCTACTTTAAATGGTGAGTCCTCTGAGCCGTTCCAGTGGAATAATGCTTCTTGGTATGCCGGCGGTTCAGCCGACGATTGGGATGACGGAGAGTCTCCGCTTTTGACATTCACTAAGGCTAATCCTAACGGTACTGGGCTTACCCTCGGTGTTAATCCCAAAGGCGCTAAGTCTACTATTTTCTATCAGGGCAAGCCCGCTTCACCTTTGTATTTTACTGGTACCAGCCTCTTTGTTTACAATTTCTCGAAGACAGCGAATAAGACCCTGAATTTCATTTGTAAGATTCACAAGGCTCATCGTGATGAGAATGGCAAGTTTGTACTGGGCGAATTGATTGCCCAGGCTGATTTGACTGATGATGGTATTGAGAGAGGTACGTGGATGTCAGATGCCAATCTGGTGAAGTTGAATTGGACTCAGTTCTATGTTGAAGATGAGTTCGGTATGAGTGAAGATGTGGATTATCTGCTGTTGGATGAGGGATTTGCTGTCGTATTCGAAGGTTGGGACAATGGCACGTTCAGTGGCAGCCCTTTGATGTTTACGTCTCTTAATCCTAAAGCAGTAAGTAATAACTATGCTATCATTCCTGGTGAAGATACTTATACAGGTTATGGATGGAGTACTAATGCCGTTGCCTTAGTTGGTTTCATCGATGCCATATACGGTTATCTCCACACCACTGATAATACCGATCTGGTGATACCTGCAGAAGGTGGTAAGGCTGCTGTCCATGTTGAGCCGATGTTCTATGCAAACGACGATGAGGGTAATCCTACCACAGGTCTTTGGCTGGCTGACGATTCTGATGAGGCTGACTGGTTGCAGATAGATATCACCAACGAGGTTTACACTTCTGAGGAATCCAGCTTCGACATGGTCTTCGCAGCAGATGCGCTGCCCGAAGGTGTTACTGGCCGTAAGGCTCATCTGGTATTCGAGCAGTGGGGTGGCAAGCTGGAGGTCAACGTGACCCAGGGTGAGGCTACTGGCATCAGCGTGACCGTCAAGAAGGTGGAGAACAACACTCCGGCCTACAACCTCGCTGGACAGCGTGTCAACAGCGGCTACAAGGGTCTCGTCATCAAGAACGGCCGCAAGTTCATGAACAAGTAATTATTTCAGTTACCTATCTTACTAATCATCGGGAGAACTTCTTAGGTTCTCCCGATGACTTTTTTGTGCTGTGATATCCGGGGTGTTGGAAAGGCTGACAGAAATCTCATAGGGGCTACGACGAGGGAAGCCCGTAGCGGTGCGGGATGCCACCCGTAGTGTTGCCGAATGAAGCCCGTAGCGGAGCCAATTAGAGCACGGAGCAGGAAAATTTCTTGCTACGGGCAGGAAATTTTCCTGCTCCGTGCGCCCTAGGGAGGTATGGCGAGGGGAAGAGGACTTTGCTTTTTTTGCAAAAATCTTTGGCATTTTGTTTGTTTATTCGTACCTTTGCAGTCTAAATTTTACTGATTGCAGATGAAGAGAATAATAATCATATTATTGACGACGCTGCTGAGTGCAGCGGCGCTGTGGGCTGTGCCGGCCTATCCTGGCACGAGTAAGGTGCAACAGCCCGATGGAACGTATGTCACGATACGTCTGGTGGGTGACGAGTGGTGTCACTTCCATACAACTGCTGACGGCTACTCGGTGGTGCAGGACGACCGCGGCTACTATGTGTATGCCGAGAAGAAGGATGGCCGTCTGCAGGCTACGGCCCGTGTGGCACACGACGAGGGTGACCGTACGGCCTCGGAGCGTGAATATCTGTCGGCTGTCAGAAAATATCAGGCACCGATTATTCCGGAGCAGGTTCAGCAGGTGCGCAGCAGGGTACAGCTGCACCAACAGCAGACACTGGTCAGTCGCCGGTCCCAGATGTATAACTATAACTACAACAATTTCAAGGGCCTGATTATCCTGGTGCAGTTCAACGACAGGGAGTTCTCCCGCAAGGACTATCCGGAAATTCTTAACGACATGGTGAACAAGGAGGACTATGAGGGTTTCGACAACCAGAGATTTACGGGCAGCGTGCGCGACTATTTCTCCGACAACTCCAACGGCAAGTTTCAGCCGCAGTTCGACGTGGTCGGCCCTGTCACCATCGACTACAGCCAGTACGACTGTCAGGGCGGCTACCAGTGGGGTGAACCTGGTTATGACTCATGGCGGTCTTCAAAGATTACGCTGGCGGCTGTCGATGCTGCCGACGCCGAGGTCGACTTCAGCCAGTATGACGGTGACGGCGACGGCAAGGCAGACCTGGTGTTCTTTATTTTTGCCGGTTTTGGTGCCAACTACGATGGTAATGACAAAGGCCTGTGGTGGCCACATCGCTCCATATTCATCAATCCAGAGCGCTACTGGGAGGACGTCAAGCGCGACGGCGTGGTGCTGGAAGACTATGCCAGCTCGGTGGAGCTTTATGGTTTGACAGCCTGGTCGCAGAAGACAATTGACGGCATCGGCACCATCTGTCACGAGTTCAGCCACGTGCTGGGCTTGCCAGATTTCTATGATACTGATTATGAGGAGAATGGTCAGAGTGACCATCCTGATACATGGTCGCTGATGTCAGGCGGCAGTTATGAGAACTATAGCCGTACACCGGTGGGCTATTCGCTCTTTGAACGCTGGGCGGTAGGATTCTTAGACAGCGACCCGCAGCTGATTACCCAGGAAGGCAGCTATCAGCTCGACCCGCTGCCCACCAGCTATACGGGCTACCGGCTCAACACCCCCGTAAAGGACGAGTATTTCCTGTTTGAGAACCGCCAGAAGACAGCCTCCAAGTGGGACGCAGTCCTGCCGGGCAGCGGTATGCTGGTACACCGTGTGGACCTGACCAACAAGGCAGTGTGGCAGAACAATACCGTGAATGCCGACCCCGACCACAACTATTACGAGGTCATCAGGGCACATGGCGTCAAGTCGACCGGAGCCTCTGAATCCGATGTGTTCCCCGGCAGAACGCCCGTCCATCAGCTGCTGAACAATACGTCGCCTGCCAACCTGCTGACATGGTCGGGCAAGGCCAATCAGTTTGGACTGACAAACATTGAGATGAGCAACGGCGTTATTACGTTCGACGTGTCCACCTATAAGCTGACAGCCCTGTCGCTGTCCGAGACGCTGACAGTCTCAGTCGGTATGTCGCAGCAGCTGACGGAGACGCCAGAACCCTCCAATGCGGAATATACGCTGACATGGACAAGTAGCGACGAGAAAGTTGCCACGGTCAGCCAGCAGGGACTGGTGACGGGCGTGGCTGAAGGCCAGTGTACCATTACTGCCACCAGCAATAATGGCATCAAGGCCACTTGTAAAGTGACGGTTGTCGAAATGCCGGACTATAGCATTGACGATGTAAAGAAGATGCCGGACGGCGAGACGGTGAAGATGCAGCTGGTGGATGCCGAGGTGCTCTTTGCCCATACGAAAGACCAAGTCGAGACGACTTATCTCCGCGATGCTTCAGGTGCCATCATGATTGCCGATGCCAATCTTGGCCTGCAGACCAACGATAAGGTCAGCGGCTTCGTCTTCGTCAAGACGGCATTACAGAACGATGTCCACCATGCCGTCGGACTGGGTGAGCAGACCAATGCCAGTGCACTGACCATCCAGCAGGGTAGTGAGGCCCAGCCCCGCGAGGTGACGCTGGACGAGCTGACCTCCTCCGACTATTCCGATTTGGTGACCGTCAAGGCTGTGCAAGTGGAACGCGACAATGGCTATTGGGCCTATAGCGGTGATATACGCGCCCGTCTGTGGGCAGGAAAGCTTGGCATTGCCCCAGGCATCACTTCGAAAACAAAGCTTGACGGCAAGTACTACGACATCACGGCCATCTATGATACGAATGTCCTGAACGGCCAGGTCATCAACGAACTGGAGATTACCAAGCCCATTGAAGAGGTCGATGCACCGACAGCCGTGGATATGATACGCACTGCCGACAACCCCGTTGGCCGTCTCTACAACCTGCAGGGTCAGCAGGTCAGCAGCGACTATAAGGGCATTGTGGTCAAAAACGGAAAAAAGATGGTTATCCGCTAAATAGCTGTGCGGGTTGACAAAAGTCCTCAGAAATCTGGCAACAACGACTAAGCCTGGTTTTAGTGTTTGCTGGATTCTTGAGGATTTTTGTTGTATAACACGGGCTTTGCGTTAATTATTTTTCACTTTTTTAGAAAAAATTGTTGAATTGTTTGGTGTTTTGTTAGCAATTTGTTAATTTTGCGGCCAGTTTTTGCCACATTTGTTATAAATGCAAATAAACAAAACACATATTTAGTAATTATTAAAATGAGATTTATGAAACAAAGATTAACAATGCTTCTGGCCAGTCTGTTCCTCATGGTAGGAGTAGCCTTGGCCCAGACTAAGGTTAATGGTACCGTGACATCTCAAGAGGACGGAGAGCCAGTTATTGGCGCTTCCGTACTCGTTGTGGGAACTCAGTTAGGTACCGTTACTGACGCTAATGGTAAGTTTTCGCTGACATGTCCTGCCGGTAAGAACACGTTGCGCATCACCTACATTGGTATGGAGCCCATCGAGGTGAGCGCCCGTCCCAACATGCGCATTGTGTTGACCAGCGATAGCAAAGCATTGGACGAAGTGATTGTGGTGGCTTATGGCACACAGAAGAAATCGTCGTTCACGGGTTCTGCCTCTATGGTGGGAGCTGCTGAGCTTGACCAGCACGTGACGACGAATGTCGCTAATGCACTGGCTGGTTCGGTTCCTGGCCTTCAGATTCGTGGTGGCTCTGGTGCTCCTGGTTCAGAGCAGG
>Ga0247611_10003196_pt1 | contig 24741 bp, 19 predicted proteins | sample 177DNAGHGhighgp2_FD_192422 | JGI IMG/M metagenome (GOLD analysis project Ga0247611, IMG submission 192422) | Sheep rumen microbial communities from Palmerston North, Manawatu-Wanganui, New Zealand - 1770 DNA GHGhigh gp2 | ecosystem: Host-associated > Mammals > Digestive system > Stomach > Rumen... | reverse complement strand
TGTACGAAACGATTCTCGTTGCTGTGCTGGTGAGCGCCTTGTGCGGTTTGATTCGCATTCATGGCGGTTTTGCCGCGTTGCTCGATTTTATTCATAAGGTGTTCAAGGGACACCGCAGCGGTCAGGTCGGAGTCGGCCTTTTGGTGAGTGCCTTGGACATTGCTACGGCGAACAATACAGTCGCTATCGTGATGGCAGGGCCGATTGCCAAGCAGATGGGGGACGAGTACAGAATTTCTCCCAAGAAGACGGCGTCGCTTCTGGATATTTTCAGTTGCGTGGTGCAAGGTATTTTGCCTTATGGAGCACAGATGCTCGTGGCTCTTGCTGCGATTTCTGCGGCTTTGCCGGATGCCAATGTGAGTGCGTTCGATTTGATTCCTTATATGTTCTATCCGTTCCTTTTGTTGGTGAGCGTGCTTGTGTTTATTGCCGTTTCGCCCCGTAGAAACAAAGAATAGAACGCTACAATAGCTGGGCGAGGTAATTTTCTTTTTTCTAAATTGTTTTTGCTGATCATGAAACGTCTTGTCGCCATTTTGTTGCTTTTTTCGTCGGCTGTTTTGGCCGAACCGTTTACGCATGACGGGTTGTTTGCAAGTGCTGCGATGGGCGTTGGCTATGCGTCGTTTGAAAATGCAGATAGCAAGGAATCCTTGACGGCAGACGGATTCGGAATGAATCTGCATGGAAAGCTTGGTTATTACGTTATTCGTGATTTAGCGTTGCATGCGAACATAGGCTATGTGATGTATTCCAACTTCCGCGAAGCGCGGTATGGCGTCCCGACGTACGTGGATCACGATTTTTACGTGGTGAGTTCTGTGTTTGTCGGTGCTGGGGCGACGTATTACGTGCCGACTTGGAACAACGTATTTTTAAGCGGTGCGCTAGGCGTGACTGGCTACAGGCTCAACTGCCACAAGTATTCCGGGAACACGGGGCTTAGAGCGTTTAGTTTTAATCTCGGGGTTGGTAAGGACTGGTGGGTAAGCGAACGTCTTGCCTTAGGCGTCTCGGCATCGTTTGATTCCGGCGAGTACTGGTCCGAGGACGATGGTGTATTCCGTTCATCGTCGATTATGCTGAATATGTCAATTTCTTTCCATTAAAAAAGTGGCCTTGGAACCATGTCCAGGACCACAATGTTTGAGGTGTAATTTTTTTTGCCTTAGAGCCGCAGGCGGTCTTCTGTGAGCCTCAAGCGACTCGTTTCAACGAGTCGTGGAGGGGAGAGCGAGGCGAAGACGTCGGTTCTTTTTACAATAGAGCCGAGCGGTCTTATACAGCTTCAGCAGCCTTTTTCAGAGCTTCGGCCTTGTCGGTCTTTTCCCACGTAAAGCGGGCGCCAGTACGGCCGAAGTGACCGAGGGCGGCGGTCTGCACGTAGCCCGGCTTCCTCAGGTCGAGCATCTTTTCGATGCCGGCCGGGGAGAGGTCGAAGTTCTTTGCGACAATTTCTTCGATCTTGCGGTCGTCAATCTTGCCTGTGCCGAACGTGTTCACGAGAACAGAAACCGGCTTGGAGTAACCGATAGCGTAAGCGAGCTGCACTTCGCAACGGTAGGCGAGGCCTGCAGCAACGATGTTCTTGGCAACATAGCGTGCAGCGTATGCGGCACTGCGGTCCACCTTACTCGGGTCCTTACCGCTGAATGCGCCACCACCGTGACGGCCCATGCCGCCATAGGTATCGACGATAATCTTACGGCCAGTGAGGCCGCAGTCGCCGTGCGGGCCACCGACAACGAACTTGCCGGTCGGGTTCACGAGGTAACGGGTCTTCTTGTCGAGGAGCTTTGCCGGGATGACCTTCTTGATGAGCTTTTCGACGATTTCCTTCTCGATCTGGGAATGCTTGAGTTCCTTGCCGTTTACCTTTTCGTCGTGCTGGGTAGAGATGACGACGGTATCGACGCGCACGGGCTTGTCGTTTTCGTCATATTCGACAGTGACCTGGGACTTGGCGTCCGGGCGGAGCCACTTGATCTTGCCTTTCTCGCGGAGGTTCTGGATTTCTTCCATGAGCTTGTGGGCGAGGCTAATCGGGAGCGGCATGAGTTCCTTGGTTTCCTTGACGGCGTAACCGAACATCATGCCCTGGTCGCCAGCACCCTGCTTGTCGTCTTCCTTGCCTTCGGCAGCCTTGGCATCAACGCCCTGGGCGATATCCGGAGACTGCTTGTCCATGGCGACGAGAACGGCGCAGCCCTTGTAGTCGAACTGGAGGTCGGGGTTCACGTAGCCGATGTTCTTGATGGTATTGCGTGCGACTTCCTGGAAGTCAACAACCGCCTTGGTGGTGATTTCACCGGAAATGACGACGAGACCGGTATTCACGAGCGTTTCGCAAGCGACACGGCTCTTCGGGTCCTGGGTGAGGCAGGCGTCGAGGATGGAGTCGGAAATCTGGTCGGCGACCTTGTCCGGGTGGCCTTTAGATACAGATTCGGAGGTAAAAAGATAATGTGCCATTTGGGGCTCCTATAGTAATAAATCCTTTAAAATTCTTTCTATGCGTAAATTTAGTTAAATGCATAGATTGTGGCAACGAAAAAGCAATCCAATAATGCTTTTTTGCGCTCCAAACGGATGCGTAATAGTCTATGACTATTGTTGCCGATTAAATTATCATGGAAAATAATATTGCCAAATCTTCTCTAGTAATTATAGAAACGTTCTTATAGCAATCTCTAGTATCTGTTAACTAGTAACTCAGAACTAGTAATTAAATTACTATAATTCCGTTGAAGACTGGTGAAAACAAGGAGCGATTATGGATTTGCCTTCTTTTTCTGCATGGCTAGATAACTTGCTTAATCCTAAATCTTTTAGTGATTTCTGCGTGGATGGTCTTTGTGTCGAAGCCAACGATAAAGTCACCAGAATCGTGACGGGCGTGAGCTTGCGCGACCGGCTGATTGATGCTGCCGTTGCCGAAAAGGCTGATTGCATTATTGTCCATCATCCGAATGGCTTCTGGAAAGGCGAAAGCCAGCTCCCGGTCGGAAAGTTTGCAGAACGTCTCCGCAAGTTGATGAAAAACGGCATTTCCGTTTTCGGATTCCATTTGCCTCTGGACGGACACCCCGAAGTAGGCAACAATGCCGTTATCGCCAAAAAACTGGGTCTCGATCCGGTTCAGGGTTTTCTTTACGAGGGCGAAGGCGCTGTGGGTGTTATTGCCGAGTGGAACGCTCCTGTAACGCAGACCGAGTTTCTCGACCGCATGGGTGCGGCATTCCAGTATGGAGTGCAGAATCATTTTTTCCACGGGCCTGCACAAATTAAGCGCGTCGCCATCTGTAGCGGCAGTTGTGGAGTCTCGGGAATCCGCGAGGCGATGGATTTGAATTGCGATGCTTTTATCACCGGGAGCATCAAGGAAGAAGTTCCGATATTCTGCCAGGAGAACGGGGTGAACCTTGTTTCGTGCGGACACCACCGGACAGAGATTTTTGGCGTGAGTGCTTTGGCTGAAAAAATCGAGTCGGAGCTGAATATTCCTGCGAAATTTATAGACCTGGATAATCCTGTATAAAGTGTCGGTTATCACATGTTATCTGAAATTTATGGTCTAAAATTCTTATAAATTGGTCTAAAACACGTCTTTTGCGCGTTTGTCCTGAAAAGTAATGAAAAAGAAGGATTAAAACCTTTGCATTTTAAAGGGTCTTTTTTTAAATTTCCCTTAAATGAATTTTGTAAAGACATCAATCCATTTTCAAAAGTCATCCCGGATGCTGACCGTCAAGGTTCCTGCATTCTTTTTCCGTGGCGGACTTTTTGTGCGGATTGTGATGATTACCGGATTCGTTCTTTTTTTAGTGCAAATCCTTTCGACTTCGGTTTATGACGGTGTTTTGAAGCATGCTTTTGCGAGCCGCCAGAAGTTGAACAAGGAACTGACGCAAATCCAGAGTACTGTCGATTACATTTCGAACACTTCCAAGGATTTTTTCAAAGCCGAAAAAATGCTGCATGCGAAACTTGGACTTCCGTTGCCGGACGAGGCATCCCGTGATTTGGCGACCGGTGGACATATCGAACCGGAAGTGCAGCTATTGCGCAATACTTCCCCTGTTTTTGAACGTACCGCCAAAATGCACGAAGATGTTTGGCGCATTTATGGAAAAATCCAGAACAACGAAGAATCTTTTGACGCTCTGACCAAGTATATCGACCAGAGCCGTTCTGTTTGGCGCTATATTCCGTCGGTTTCTCCGACTGCCGGCCGTTATGCCTCCGCTTTTGGTCCGCGAATCCATCCGGTGACGGGGGAAATTGGCAAGATGCACCAGGGCATCGATATTGCCAACGACCGCTGGACTCCGGTTTATTCCCCGGCGGATGGCGTCGTAGAAATTTCCCAGCTGAGTTCCTCTTTTGGGAATTTTATCGTCCTGAATCATGGCAACGGACTCAAGACCCGTTACGGGCACTTGCAGATGTCCGCCGTGACTCCGGGCCAATTTGTACATCGTTATCAAATCCTTGGCTATATGGGCAATACTGGACGTTCCGTCGGTCCGCACCTCCATTACGAGGTCTGGCGTAACGGCGTCCCGGTGAACCCTCTTCCTTATATTCTCCCTAACGACTATGAAGTCGATTAATTCTCGCTAGCGTTTTTACGCTTGGAGGGGCGCGCCCGGGAGGGTGTCGTGAAAAATTATGGCTGTTTTGTGCCGGCCTTTGCGTGTATTGGCTTGGCGCTTTTTTCGGTCACGCATTCGTGTCCGATGTTTGTTGAATTCTATCCTGACCCGAAAGACGTTTCGGACAAGGAAGGGGAATACGTCGAAATCTTGATGGACGATTTTCGTGCGGAATCGCTTTTTGTGCGGTTTGAGTCCAAGGAGATTCTTGCGTTCCCGTGGCCCGATGCGGAGCGGTTGGTGCTTGTGCACGATTCGGCACAATGTGCTGCTCGAACTTCTGTGCAAGGCTCGTCGCAGGATACGCTGCTATATGAACCGCAGAGTCCGTCGCAAAGTGGATTGCAAAGTGGATTGCGCAATCAAGATGCACCGCGGAGAGGCGTTGTTTGCGGCTCTTTAGGGAATACGACGCTCCCGAACTCCAGGGAGTCCGGTTGGAAACTTTGGGCGGGTACGTGCGTGGATTCCGTGACGGTGCCACGTCCGAAATCAGGAAAAGTCATCCATCGCGTGGGAATGACGAACGAATGGACTTTTGCCGAGGCGTCCAGTGCCGTGTCGGAGAACGGTGAGCGTGATTCGCTTATGGAAGCGAGAATGTTTGCTGGTGGAGCGTCGCTGTTGCGCGTGACCGAAGTGCACCATTGCCCCGAAGAACCGATGCCGGAGTGGGTTGAACTCCACAATGCGAGTGCGTACGCTTTTCCGCTGGATGCGTTCCGTTTTTGTGACCGTGGTGGCGTTTTGGGCCAGGCAGGGGATTCGATTTTGCCATACCAGACAGTGCTTGTAAGCAAGGATACGGCTTCGCTGAGGGTAGCACTTGGGATTCCCGACATTAGGTTGATTCAAGTGTCGCTTGGTTTTTTGAATAACGTAGAAGGAATGCTGCGTCTCTGTTTCCGCAACGATGTCGTGGATAGCGTTGTTTGGAAGAAGGGGGAGGTTGCGTGTCCATCGGGCTTCAATCCGCTGACAGGGCGTCGGGAATTTACTCCGGGGTATCAATCGAAAAATGCGAAGGCGGGGCTGTCCTCTGCCACGAATGCAACTGGGTCACAGGTCTTGCTGAATGTTCCGTTTACGTATAAACTTTCATCGCGGGTAGTTTCGATGCGGGGCAATCCTCTTCGAGTCCGCGTGGAATCAGAAAACGAGGTGACTGTTGGCTTGCTGGATTCGGCAGGACGCTACGTGTGGAAAGCCGTGGTTCCAGCGATGTCGAATGTGTGGGTGAATGTGCCTGTGCAGGTTCATCTTGGAATTGGTGTTGGCTATGTCACTTTTTCTGCAGGGGAGTACGGGAATGTTGTCGGTATTCTTGTTCGCCCGTAAGTGGCTCGGCTGTTTTGGGGTTTTACCCGTTGTTCTGTTCCTCGGAGTGCCAGGGATGGCTTCGGAAGGTCGCGCTTCGTTCTCGTCGCTTCTTTCGGGCGGGACTTCCCCGAAGGGGCTTGGAGGGTTCCATTCGTCTCCTGCGCGTTTTGCGGAAGGTGCTTATGGCATATCGTTTTACTGGATGGACGATGTTGACGAAATTTCGTGGAACTTGTCGTTCGATTTTGGAAGTGACGCGTATCGCGTAGGGGCTTTTGTCAGTTACCAGTCCATGGATTCCCTGTATCGGAACCTGTATTCGGAGGCCTCTTTTGCGAAGACGTGGGCGAGGTTTGCTGTCGGCATGGGCTACGGAATCGACATGGAATGGGTTCCCGGCGATGTTTTTTGGACGAGGCATCGGTTTAAATGGGGGGCGAATTATCTATGGCGGCAGGTTTCGGTATCGGGAATGTTGAGCGGGTTCTTGGATGAGGGCGTTTCTCCCGTTGTCGGTATTCATTGGATTTCTGACGAGTCGATTTCAGCGTTTGTCGAAAGTGATTTTGACTATCTGCATGTGGGCGCCGTTTTCCGGTGGAAATACTTCGATATGACGACATGTTACCGTTTCCCGGATTTTGCCGTGGCTGTCCAACTGTCGGTTCGGTGGGGACGATTTGGTGCCTCGTATGAGCGCGGATTCCACCACAATACTTTAGGATGGAATGGCGTTCATGTATCGCGATGGATTAGATGAAGGAGAAAAAATAAACTAAATTTGCATGTATGAAAAGAGTCGTCCTTCTGCTGCTTGTTCTGTCTATTTTTTCTGTCGCCAAACCGGTGAAGCATACATCGCAGAAAAAGCAAACGAAGGTCGAGACCGTAGAGTCTGTTTCATCAGAAGATGCGGCGGAATCGGCGAGTGCGGCCGAATCGTCCGTGAATACCGGGGCCTCGGAAACGGGTAGTTCCGCAGGGGAAGAATCCCTCGTCGATTCGACTTTTACGTTGTACATACACCCGATGAATTTTATCGCCCCTTACTCGCACTTTTGGGGCGGTTTTTATGTTCCGAACGGGCTTACCGACTATCCGTCGTTGAACTTGACGCTCGAATGGAAACTTTTTGAGAAGTCTTCCTTGGTTACGATGCCGCATTATGTGCGGGTCGATCGCTCTAGTGACGGTTACAAGATTTACGATATCGGTTTGCAGGAAAGCTATCGCTGGTATGGCGTTGGCGGCAGGTGGCGGTATCTTGAGGCTGGGCTGCTCTTAAGTCATTTGCATGTCAAGTCGGATAATGACGGACGATTTGACGGCTGGCTGTACGGCTTTATGCTCAATGGTGGCGTCAAGAAAATCTTGAATGGTGGCGAAGGTTTTTTGGGCCGTTTTGCCCTTTCGGTGGATGTCGGGATTGGTTATATGTGGACTAGCGACTTTGAAGCGGAACGCGACAGGGCTTATTTCAAGATGGACAAGGGCTTTGTCATTGACGTGAACGCCGCGTTCGGATTTCAGATTTAATTAATTTATTTACAAAAAGTGACAAGCGATTAGGAATGTCACCCCGGCATTCAACACTGTCACCCCGCACACCTTGTCACCCCGTGCTCCGTCACGGGGCCAGTTGTATCAAGTACAACCGATGCCGGCACTGCGGCCGGGATGACAGCAATAAAAAAACGAAAAGACCTCTCTTTCGAGAGGTCTTTGTCGCGGGATAGACGAGGCTTGAACTCGCAACCTCCGGCGTGACAGGCCGGTGCTCTAACCAAAATTGAGCTACCACCCCAAATCGTTTCCGATTTTCGGTAGTGGACGATAACGGATTCGAACCGCTGACATTCTGCTTGTAAGGCAGACGCTCTGAACCAGCTGAGCTAATCGTCCGAATTGTTACTTATCTTTCTTCTTGTCGCTGTAGAGGATTCCGAGAGGGATGACTACAACGTACGCAATCGTCAAGATAATCGGTGCAACCGAGAGACTTACCGGATTATCTGCCGGACCTGTGGCTAGGCAGAGAAAACCGATAACGAGTAGCAAAATGCCAACACCAATAAGAATAAGATTCTTTTTATTTAACATTTTCTACAACCTCAGGTTAACGAGCCAAATATACAAATATTCGTGTCTCTGTCAACCGAAAAGCAGCGTTTTTTTGCAAAAAAAGTGAAAATTTTTAGGGCGGGGAAGAAACCCCTGGGAGTCAACTTTTCACGCAACACAACTGATCCCGGCACAGTGGCCGGGATGACAAGGAGCGGCTGATTCCGGAACCCTTCCTTTTTTTACTGTCACCCCGTGCTCCGTCACGGGGCCTGTTTTTTTTACAGAACAACTGATCCCGTCCCCATACGCGGATCATGACCACATAAGAGCTAAAGCTCTAAGTGGTCAAAGAGAACAAGTCCGGGATGACATCAATAAAAAAAACGAAAAGACCTCTCTTTCGAGAGGTCTTTGTCGCGGGATAGACGAGGCTTGAACTCGCAACCTCCGGCGTGACAGGCCGGTGCTCTAACCAAAATTGAGCTACCACCCCAGTGGTTTTGCTGTAGGGTCTTTCAACCGAACGACCCAAATATAAAAAGAATTAATTCGTGTGTCAAGGGATAAAGGCTGTTTTCCTTAATTTTTTTTGAATAAAAGGAGATGCCTGCTCGGTGGCAGGCATGACAGCGTTATTCTTTTAAAAAGGAGATGCCTGCTCGGAGGCAGGCATGACAGCGTTATTCTTTTAAAAAGAAGATGCCCGCATGGTGGCGGGCATGACATTCTATCGTCTGTAGGCTCCTTGAGCCGTTCTCTCGTTTAACGTTGACCGGGGTACTTCACTCGTGTATGGTATGTTCCATCGAGGCTGTGGAGGAACGCTTCTTCGAGCTTGGAAAGTTCCTTTACGGACAAATTGCTTTCGTTGAACTGGCCGTCCATAAACTTGTCGAGAATCGTCTTGTGTATCATGGATTCAAGTGCTTCGGAGGATGTGTCCGTCATGGAGCGGCTTGTCGCTTCGATAACGTCTGCAAGCATGAGAATGGCTGTTTCCATGCTTTGCGGCTTGGGGCCTTTGTAACGGAAATCTTCTTCCTTGACCTCTTTTCCGTTTTCCTTGGAGAGTTCCTTTGCTTTGTGGAGGAAGTATTGGATTAACGTTGTGCCGTGGTGTTCCAGAATTCCGGAAGCGACTAGTTCCGGAATCTTGTATTCCTTGGCGAGGAGCGCTCCCTGGGAGACGTGTCCCGTGATAATCTTGACGGACTGGTACGGGTCGAGATTGTTGTGCGGGTTCACGCCCTGTTTCTGGTTCTCTGTAAAGTATTCCGGTCGCATTGTCTTGCCGAGGTCATGGTAGAGCGCCATGACGCGGACGAGGAGCGAGTTTGCACCGATGGTCTCGGCGACACCTTCGGCGAGGTTCGAAACCTGGATGCTGTGGTGGAATGTTCCCGGTGCAAGTTCTGAAATGCGCTTGAGGGCGGGCCTGTTGAAGTCGGACATTTCCATGAGCGTAAGCACGGTAGTGATACTGAATACTTTTTCGAGGAGGTGGATCAAGAGCACGGAAGCGACTGCGGTAAAGACGATGATGTTTGCGCTTGCGGCGATGAGCGTCTGGTAGAAGGTGACGAAGTTGAATCGGTTACGGAGAAGGAGCATGATGCTGATGGCCACTGCAGCTGCAACAATGCCTACAATCATGCTCCAGGCGAACTGGACGCGGTAGCGTATGCGGGTAAGCGGTGTAATCACTGCGATAATCACGATGAGTCCGGTGAATGTTGCTGCAAGGTCGTAGCCGTTTAGGATACCGAAGAATCCCGCCGAGAACGTGGCGAAGGCAAATCCCATGCGTGTATCGTAGAGAATTGTCGCAATGACTGGAGTGAACGTAATCGGGTATAGCCACATGAAATCAACGGCGTCCGGGAGGATGCTGTCCGGTTTGTTTAGCGTTCCGGAGAGGTTGTGTACGACCCAGAAGGCGAGGAGCTGTAACAACGTGAGGAAGAAAAGGCTCCACAGTTGGCGTGGCGTCCTGAACATGGTGCGCGTTGGCATGTAGAAGCAGAACGCGATAAGTAGCGTGATTATGATGATGAATACAAGGACGTTGCCGTAAGGAGCTGTGAGCTTCTTTGCGTTTTCTTCGCTCTGTTGCGCCATCTGGAGCGCGTCGATTTTTTCAAGGATTTCCTTGGTGATGGGGGAGCCTTGAGTCACGATTTCCATGCCGCGCGGGACCATGCCCTTGATGAGCGTTACTTTGTTGCTAGCGTCGAGCTTGCGGGCTTCGGTCTCTTTTTCGAGATAGAAAATATTCGGGCTTGTAAAGACGTAGAGCGCTTCGTAGAAGGCGCTCTGCAATCCCTGCTCTACGGAAAACGCTCGCTGCAACTGGCTGAACGCTTCGTCGATGCGGCGCTGCATGGGCTGCACTTCGCTAATGTCTATCGTATTTTCTTCGTTTTCCTTGATAAGCGAAATAAAGGGCTTGTTGTAGATGAGGCTCTTGACGTTCTTGATATTGTAGTTGTTGCAGAACAGCGAGACTTCCGTTTCGGTCTTGGCAAGAAGCGTGTTCGAAACGCCCTTTTGCATCATCTGGTAGAACACGGACATCAGGGAATCGCGGGCGACAGAATTTGTGCTTAGTGGCTTGATGGCGGTGATGGAAAGCCGTTGCTTGAGCTGGTCGTAAATGCGGGATGTCTCTTGGACTTTGGCCTGGATGGACGGGTCGCTTCCGTCGTCTTTACTGGTGCTGATGACGGCTTGCATTTTGCCGTACTGTTCCAGCTTTTTCAGGTACTGTTCCAGCTCACGCAAAAGTCGTGTTGTTTCGTCGGAGTTGAACTCGAAGATGGCGTTGACCTTTTCGGCAGCACGGGCTTTTTCGTTCTGGATTTCCTGTTCGGTTTTCGGGACTTCGAACTTGAACGGAGCGACAATCGTTCTTGAACTCAGTTGCCCCAGGTGCGGACGTTCTGCCTGTAGGGCGATGTTCTTGTCGGGGAACAATAGAATGGCGATGAGGATCAAGAGAATCCATGCGATAATCAAATGAATTTTTTTCTCTTTCTTGTTCATTTAATACCCTTCTATTTTTTTAGCTCGTTCTGTTCGTAAGCTAGCAAAATGTCTTTGACTAAATGATGCCGTAGGACGTCGGTAGCACTAAATTCGACTTCTGCGATACCGCGAATGCCTTTGAGAATTTTCATGGCGTGTTCCAGACCGGAAACTTGCCCCTTGGCGAGATCGACCTGGCTGGTGTCGCCGGTAATAATTGCCTTGCTGTGGGGGCCGAGACGGGTGAGGAACATTTTCATCTGGGCGGTTGTCGTGTTCTGCGCTTCGTCCAGGATGATGAACGCCCGTTTCAATGTTCGGCCGCGCATGTAGGCGAGAGGGGCGACCTCGATAGCGCCGGTCTCCTCGTAGCGGTGCAGCTTTTCTGCCGGCAGGAGCTCGGAGAGGCTGTCGTGGATGGGACGCAGGTAGGGCGCAATTTTTTCTTTGAGGTCGCCGGGCAGGAATCCGAGGGATTCGCCAGCTTCGACTGCAGGTCGTACAAGGCAGATGCGTTCGGCTTCGCCGCGTTCGAGGCTTGCTACCGCAAGCGTGACGGCGAGGAAGGTTTTGCCGGTGCCTGCCGGGCCTTTGGCGAAGATGATGTCGTTCTTTTCGACCGCCTTGACTAGTTCTGCCTGTGCGGGCGTCTTCGCGGAGACGCTGATGCCGAACCGGTTCCTGAAGACGGGGCTATCGGGAATGGACTCGGTGATGTGTGCTTCTTTGGGCCCGAGCATGCGTTCGAGCTGGTTCGCGTCCAGGATTTCACCATTGCGTGCCGCAATTTTCAGCTGGTCGAGGACGGCAAGTACACCGGACATGTCGGCATCGTCGAGGGGGACGATGTCTAGCCCTGGAAGACGGGTACGTATCTCAACGCAAAAACGGCTCTCCAGTAATCGGAAAACCGTTTCACGTTCGCCTGAAATAACTCGCTTCAGGTTGTCAGATAGTGAGTAATGCCTTATATTACTCTTCATCTGAGGAAGCTGGCTGCTGGACCGGAAGACCGAGCTTGGTCCTTGCGTCGAAGATTTCCTTGCGGAGCTTATGGTTGTCTTCGTTTGCTGCCGAAGCTTCATCCTGAGATTTCTTCAGAGTCTTTTCGGTGATGACTTCCTTGGGGGCTTCCTTCTTCGGCTGTGCTGCCGGCTTCGGAGTTTCGCTACCGCTATTGTCGCTGTACCCCGTGTAAGAAGAATTATTGTCAGAGGATGATTCGTAGCTTCCTGTATAGCCGCTATCGCTGCCGCTGTCGGAGTTAGAAGAACCTGCGCAAGCGGTGAACAATGCTACAGAAAGGGACGCGAGAACTAATTTCCATTTTTTAAGAGACATTATTTAAGCTCCATTGTAGTCTTTGATGGCTAAAATATATATAGTTGTGGCAGAAAAAATGTTAAAAAAGGTAAAAATTGATGATGCAATCACGAAAAAACGATTTTCAGGCCTATTCTCAGGTTTTTTTGTCATCAAAAAATTACGATTCCAAGAAAATTTATGCGAAAAGACGTCAGTCCCTGATGAAAAAACTGGATTCTTTTTGCGTAATCGCGGGAATGCATGTTGAACCGGGGGGCGAGGAAGCCTTTGTTCAAACATGGACCCGGTTTGTGCAGGATCCGGCATTCTTATATATGACAGGCGTGAACGAGGCTGGGTGTTATCTCGTCTTGGACCCGCGGAGGGGGCGCTCGACGCTTTTTGTTCCGAAAAAGGACCCTTTCAAGGAGTTCTGGAACGGCAAGCGACTTGGGTATGTGGATGGTGAAAACGAAGTCGCTCGCGTGACGGGCGTGGATGATGTTCTTCCGATTGATGCGCTTTGGAATTTTATCGAGAAACTCGCCGTGGAATACGGGAGCGGTAAGAACGCCGTGGATCATGCTTTCGCTTTCTATTATGAAAAGTTCAAGGGCGACCATAACGAAAAACTCAAGAACGACATGAAGAAGGTGCTCCGCCGCTATAAGATGGATGTGAAGAGCTGCGCCGATTTGCATTTCGAAGACCGCCTGGTGCTGGAACCGGAGCGAATCCACGATGCGCGTGTGGCGCAACAGATTACGGACGAAGCGTTCCGTGCTCTGCTCTCTGCGATGAAAACGATGAAGACCGAACGCGATGCGGCGCTGTTCTTGAACTACGAGATGCAACGCCGTGGCGACGGGGACCTTGCGTTCCCAACGATTGCTGCCGGCGGAAAAAACGCCTGCTGCTTGCATTACGTCAAAAACGACGAAGCGCTACGCAATGGTGAACTTGTCCTGTTCGACTTTGGCGTGCGGTTCGGGACGCTCCATAGCGATATTTCGAGGACCATCCCCGTCAACGGCAAGTTTGACCCTCTTCAAAAAATGTTGTACGAAATCGTGCTGGAATCTGCAAAAGTCTATCAGCGCGTGGTGCGTCCGGGTGTTTCTCTCAAGGAAATAGGCATGATTTGCTGGGAGTTTATCGTGATGGAACTGGAACGCCGCCTAGTGAAAGGAGCTAAGGGTTCGTATAAACTATTGTACGAAAAACGTCCGCATGGCGTGAGTCATTTTATTGGGGAACATATCCATGAAGGGGACCCGGGTTCCCGTTCCTTGGATGTGGTCTTGAAACCGGGAATGCTTATTTCTTGTGAGCCGGGATTGTACGGAAATTTTAGTGCGACAATTGACGGCAAACGTTACCGTGAGAATATCGGAATCCGTATAGAAGATGATTTAATTATTACAAAAAATGGTTTTGAAAATATATCGGAACATATTCCACGGACTGTAGGGGAGATTGAGGCGCTCATGAAGTGATTTTGCTATCTTTGGACAAAAGGACATTTTGCAAAAAAAGGGTTTTGTAAATGTGGAAAGTTAAAGGTGCTATAAGATTCTTCTTATCAATCCTTGCAACAGCTTTTGTTCAGGCGGGTGTGTTTATTTACGCCCAAAAAATTCTGTCGGGATCGTTCTTTGCAAAAAACGGTCTCATATGGCAGAGCTTCATGCTGCAAATATTCTTTCTGGCACCGTACGTGCTGATGGTGTTTTTTGCAGGATTCTTCACCAATAAGTTCTCGAAGAACAAGGTGATGGCGTGGTCATCCTTGGTGATGACGCTATTCGTCATAGCTCAGTCGGTGCTCGTGACTGTCGATTTCCCGCGAATCGCATTCTGGCTCTCGATTGGGCTTAGCTGCGGCTTCGCCATCCACAGTGCTGCAAAGTACGCCATTGTGAAGGAAATGTTCGGCGTACGCAATTTGAGCTACGCGAACGCGTTTCTCCAAATTTTCAGCATTGGCGGTATTATCGCGGCGTCCTGGCTTGCTATTGTCGGCGTGAACCTGATTAATCTCGACCAGCTCGTTTCTTACGAAGCGGTGCGTCGCATTACGTCGAAGTCGGTTGTGATTCCGTGGATTTTGACGGCGGTGAGCGTGCTCGGTACTGTCGCAAACTTCATGATTCCACGCGTGAAGTATCAAGACCAGAACGTAAGCATCGACAAGGTCAAGCGCCACTTGAGTCTTGGTTTCCGCGTGCCGACGCTGCGTGCCTCGATTATCGCTCTTTCGATGTTCTGGGCTTTGGCTCAGGTGTTCGTGTTGATTTATCAGGACGTTTCCGGTTCTTCTGCGGTCGACATGATGCAGGACTACATGTCTTTTGCGATTGTGGGCCTCATGATTGGTACGATTGTTGCCGCGCATTTCTCCAAAGATTTTATTGAATCTGGCTTTGTTCCGCTGGGCATGTTTGGCGTTTCCGTGTGCATGTTCCTTGTGCCGTTCTTTGTGCATCCGGTAGCCCTTGTGCTGCTTTATTCCATGACGGGTTTCTTTGGCGGTCTCATTTTGGTGCCGGTGAATGCGCTGTTGCAGTACAACACGCGTCCGAACAATTCCGGTTCCGTGATTGCTTTGGCAAACATGATTCAGGCCTTGGTGCTCGTGGTGTTCCTGTTCGTGTTCACGATGATGGTGCGCAATACGGATATCCGTCCGCAGAACTACTTCATCGGACTTGCCGTGATTTCTGTGGGAGTGTTCGTTTGGTCGATTTACAACTTGCCGCAGGCGATGCTGCGTACGTTGTTGCGCTTTGTGTTCAGCCGTTACAGAATCCGAGTCTTGAACGTGCAGAACATTCCGAACGAAGGTCCGATTCTCCTCGTCGGTAACCACCACAGCTTTATTGACTGGGCGATGGTGCAGATGGCTTCTCCGCGTCCGCTTTGCATTGCAAGCAACAAGGACCATTTCGATAAGTGGTATTTGCGTGCTGTGCTCAAGCGCCTTGGCATGATTCGCATCGATAGCCGTAATCCTAAGATTGCGATGGACAAAATTCATGCAGCCCTCCTTGCGGGTAAAGCCGTCGTGATATTCCCGTCGGGCGAAGTGTCCAAGTCTCCGCATGTGGAACCGTTTACGATTGATTATTCCTCTGCTGTCGATGGTACGAAGGCTCAGGTGATTCCGTTCTACATCCAAGGTCTTTGGGGCAGTAACTACAGCTACAGTTCCTCGAATATGTTCGGCGCTTCGGCTGAACGTTCTGTGACGGTTGCCTTCGGTGAAGCGCTCCCTGCGGATACGCCTCCTAACGAAATCCGTGCGATTATTCGCCGCATTTCTATTGATGCTTGGAACTATGCTGTTTCGTTTGTCCATCCGATTGCCGATAGCTGGATTCGTACGTACAAGAAGTACGTGAAAAACGGGCCTGCCATTTATAGCCCGGACGGTGCACACTTCTCCGGTTACAAGCTGATGGGTGCTGTGATGGCGTTCCGTTGCTACCTCAAGAAGACGCTTGGCAAGCACGAACAGAACGTGGGCATTATGCTGCCGCCGAGTCCTGCTGGTGTCATCGTGAACCTTGCTCTTTGGGTGATTGGCAAGACGAACGTGAACTTGAACTACACGTCTTCTGTTGATAACGTGAAATTCTGCTGTGACCGTGCGGAATGCTCGACCGTTATTACGAGCCGCCAGTTTGTGCAGAAACTGAAGGGCCGTGGAAACGACTATTCCCTGGTGGCTTCGGATAAGGTGCGTTTACTCTACGCCGAAGATATCATGAAGGAAATTCCGAAGGCGAAAATAGCCGTACTCCTTGTACTTTGCATGATCATGCCGAGTTGGTTGATTCGCTTCTTGTTCGTGAAACATCGTTCTATGGACGACAATGCGGTGATTGTGTTCAGTTCCGGTTCCGAAGGAACGCCGAAGGGTGTAGAACTCACACAGCGCAACATGATGGGTAACATCCAACAGCTCGCTTGTATTTTGAATGTGAGCCGTGGCGATGTGATGCTCTCGGAACTCCCGCTGTTCCATAGTTTTGGCCTTACGGTGACAACACTTTTGAACCTCACGGAAGGCTGCCCGATTGTGGCCGTGGCCGACCCGACGGATGTTAAGACGATGTCTCGCGTTTGTGCAGAATTCAAGGTGACTATCATGGTGGCGACCCCGACGTTCTTGCGTGCGTTCACGGTGAGCCGCTATGTGCATCCGTTGATGTTCAAGTCTGTGCGCATTATCATTGCCGGTGCCGAAGCGCTCCGCCCTGAACTCGCGACGGCTTTCCGCCTCAAGTTCGGCAAGGAAATTTATGAAGGTTACGGCTGTACGGAAACCGCACCTGTCGCCTCGGTCAATACTGAAAATACGTTGTTCGATGACTACACCACATTGCAGGTGAATAACAAGCCGGGTACCGTTGGCCCTGCACTTCCGGGGACGCAGTTCCTGATTGTTGATCCGGAGACGAACGAACCTTTGCCGACGGGCGAAGCTGGCATGATTCTCATTGGCGGTTGCCAGGTGATGAAGGGTTACCTCAAGGATGAAGACCGCACGAAGAGCGTGATTGTGCAGAAGGACGGCGTACGCTATTACCGCACGGGCGACAAAGGCTATCTCGATGAAGACGGATTCCTTACTATTGTCGATCGCTACAGCCGTTTTGCAAAGCTCGGTGGCGAAATGGTTAGCCTTGGTGCCGTCGAAAAGAGAATCCAGGATACGCCTGTGTTGCAGGGCTGCGATTACGTTGTTACGGCTATTCCGGATGCAACCAAGGGTGAAAAGATTGTTCTTTTGTACCAAGGTGAAAAGGACCCGAAGGATGTGATTTCGGAATTGCGTGCAAGCGGCATGCCGCCTTTGATGCTCCCGTCTGCCGCGTTTAACGTGGATGTGATGCCGAAGCTCGGGTCTGGCAAGGCTGACTTTGTCACCGCAAAGAAAATGGCAAAGGAATTGGTGGAGAAGAAATAAGTTCCAAGTTTGGAGTTACTAGTTACTGAGGCTGCTTCGCAGCAGTTTTGAGTTCTAAGTTACTAGTTATTAGAGATGTTCTTGTTGCAATTTCTAGTAACTAATAACTAAATTCTAGTAACTAGCCCGAAGGGCAGAGTAACTATTAACTAGTAACTATTAACTAAATTCTTGTAACTGCGGTTTTGTAGAACGGAAAACGAATAAATGAAAAGTTTAACCCCTGTACGTACTGCGCGATTGATTGCATCGCTGATAGCCATTCTTGGAATGTTCGCGTTTGGTGTGGAACGTGTACTCACGAAGGTCTTGGCCATGGCGAATCACGCCGTGCAGATGGGGCTAAACCGTTATTCGAATTCTTTTACGGGGCGTTTCGCTGCCTCCAATTTTTCGGATGATAAGAACCTCTTGGTTGTTCTCCGCCAAGCAAAGGAATTGCTGCCCACTGCAGATAAAGCGTTGCTTGTTTTGTTCATTGTAAGCATTGTTCTCTTTATCGTGGCCGCTTTTGGAATCGCTTTCCCGAAGCAGTTCTGCCATATACTTGTCTCGCTGAAACTTCTCAAGTGGCAAGACGGGGTTGTGGTAAACGGTGTGTCTGTAATCGGTTCGTCGGATGGAGGTACGCCGGTTTTTAAGAAATTCAAGAAACTTTGCGGTAAAGTTGTCGCATTCTTGAAACGGATTCCTTTAAAGTACTGGATTTTTGCAGCGTGTTCGCTTGCGTTTGTCCTTATTCTCGTATTTGGTGTGCGCGGTTGCTCGGTCGGCAATGTCTTTGGAAATACACAGGATGTTACCGATGATTTGACGGAACAGACTTTGTACTACATCAACGCGCAGAAGGCCTACTTTGCCAAAAATAATGCTGTAGGTGGCCCGAAAGCGCTCAAAATGCCGGACTCCCTCACAACGGAATATTTTACTTACCGCATGACGGGGAGCCGTTTTACGGCGACATTGAACAAGGATGTCAAGGAATGCCCTGCGGGGAGTCGCTGGATGGTGAGTGCATCGACCAAAGGAATCTTTAGCATTGATTTGGTGATGTTCCGTGCGGCGCCCAAGGACACGAATTGCGTGTTTATTTCGCCTGATTTCAAAAATCTTGGACGAAGGTAAGCTCTGATTTTTACCACGGCCTTTATTTCGGTCGCTGGCCTCGAATAGTGTTGTCCCGAGACAACTATTTTGCGTCATATTCTTGCACTTGCGAAAGCTTGAATATATATTAATAGTACCTAGAATGTTCTAGGGTTGTTGATGGGTTGTGATATGAGATTATTTCTGCCAGTTATGGGCATTGCAGCAGTGGCTGCGTTCGCGGATGTAACATGGGTTCCGCAGTGTGAAAGCAATGGCTTTACGCTAATCCGTTCTTCGGAACATTTCGAAGTTTGCAAAAAGCCGACGACCGACGATGGCAAGGCGAATAATGTTTCCATTCCGACGTCGGATGCCGAGGGTGTTCTCCAGTCGCTTGAAAAGGTCTATTCATTCTATATCGATTCGCTCGGGTGGATGCTTCCGTTCCCGAAAAGTCCGGACAGAAAACTCAAAAGCAACATTTACGTGTTCGACAACTCAGTGATGGCTGCCCTTTACGGCGGTCAGGACTATGTGAAAGGTTTGAATAACGAATTCGGGCCAGGCATGTGGATTGGTGTAGGCTCCCTCAAGGATTATTGGGGGACATCGCACGAGTTTGCGCATGGTTTGCAGGGCGTTGCCGGCTGGATGGGCAACAACAGCCATTCGGGGTGGTTTGCCGAAAGCCATGCCAACTGGATGGCTCACCAGTATAATCCGAATGACGCCCACTGCTCGGAATATCTGATAAATTATCCGTATCTGTATTACGGTTCTACGCGAGACCGCTATTGCAACTGGCAGTTCCTGGAACATTTGAAAGAGGAATTTGGCGGTGGTTACAAAGGGGCGCACGAAGTCAACCGCATTTGGATGGAATCGATTCGCGACGGGGAAGACGGTCGCATGGAACAGACTCCGTTTAGCACGATGATGATGGTCTATGGTTGGACGCTTGACAGCTTGAACATGCAGTTCGGCAAGTTTGCCATGAAAAATGCCACGCTCGAATACGCCCCCGCGAAAAAGACTTTGTACAAAAAGTCCTATGGCGATTACGAATTTAAGACGCGCCGCGACGCAAGCTGGGGCGATAATTACCGTAGGCATTCTCGTGTGACGATGCTGAACAAGATGAAATGTGATGGTTCTGGTAATTCGGATGGGAACGTCGCGGGGGCCGAGAACTGCACGGACCGTTACGTTTCTCCCTCTTACTGGGCTCCGCAGCGCTGGGGCTATAACTTGGTGCGCATTTACCCGGAAAAGGCCGGGACTGTTACCGTCAAGTTCCGTGGAATCGTGCAGGATAAACCGACTGTGAACGGGTATAAATGCTTTGGCGACAATACCGATTACTACAAGGGAAAAACGTACAATTGGTGCAATTACGCTCCCGATAAGTTACCGGATCCAAAATCGGGTTGGACTGTTGGATTGGTAGCCGAAGGTGCCGACGGAACACCTCGTTATAGCGAACTCAAGACGGGGAAGGCGTTTAATTTGGAAATAGAGACAAAGGCGAATGACAAGGCTTTGTGGCTTACGGTGACGGCGACTCCGACAGAAATGCAGACGATTTTGTGGGACCAGTTCTACTACAGCATTTACCGTTATCCGTACATGGTCGAGGTGGTAAACGGTGCTCCCGAAGGTTATACGAAAGATTTTTGGAAACCTGCCGGTTTTAACGGCACGACAGCTTCGGGTTACTCGCAGCATGTAAACGGCGGTGGCTGGGTGAGCAGCAAGGCCAAGGTCGCGGCAACGGCTTATGTCGGGCCGGATGCGGTCGTGAATGGCGGTACTGTTTCTGGAAACGCCCGCATCGAAGATTTTGCTGTCGTGAATGGCGGGACGATTGGCGATAACGCCGTGGTGCGCGGGCGAGCGCTCGTGACGGCGGGGAACATCAGCGGCGACGCGGTTTTGGAAGACGATGCCTGGCTCGTGAGCGGGACGATTAGCGGCAAGGCCAAAGTCGGCGCGCTTTCGCTGATAGTCAATTCAACCGTGACCGATAATGCGCAAGTCTATGGGGTCATGTGGGCGGTAAACGGTAAAAAGTTGAGCGGCACGGCGCAACTCCGCGGCGACCTCGAAAATAATTTCACGAAGGATCTCTCGAAGGGCATTTTCTACGGCATGGTCGATGACGGTATGCTGGGCAACGCGAACTACGGCGCGAACCTCACAACGCCCCCGACCGAAGCAACGGCGAGTATCGAGAATGCCAAGTGGTATGCGATTACCGCCGATTCTACGGGAAATCAAGGCCCGACAACGAAAATTGCCCGTAAAATGGCTCCGATGCTTGAGATGGATGCCGCAAATGGCGTATTTAACGTTTATGACTTGAATGGCAAAAAGCTGGGTCGTGTGCATACATCGCCCGATGTTGGCTCGCTGAAATCGTCTCTCCGTGCAGCGGGATTCAATGATGGCGTGTATCTTGTGCGTGAACAACGCTCGCATCGTATAATTCGCGTTGACGTTCAATAAAAAGCATTTCAGAAGTCAAGACGCATTGTCGTTTTGGCAACAGAATAAAATTGCGAAACCTCGAAATGGGGTTTCTTTTTTGTTATAATAATATTGGTGGGTTGTATGTCGCAGTTGCGACGGGGTTTTGATTTGGAGTGAAAATGATTAAGAAAATCCTTATGTCACTTGCCGTGCTCGGTGCGGCAAGTTTTGCGCAGGATCCGAACCTGCATATCTATCTTGCCTATGGACAGTCCAATATGTCTGGGCAGGCGACCGTAACCGATAAAGACCGTGTGCAGGATCCGCGATTCCTGGTGTTGCGGGCCGCAAACCATTCCAACCAGAAGGTTGGTGAGTTTTATCCGGCGGCACCACCGATGGGGCATAGCCAATCCAAGGTGGGCATTGTCGATATTTTTGGCCGCAAGATGGTCAAGGAACTCCCGGACAGCATCAAAATTGCCGTAGCGAATGTGGCGATTGGCGGGCAGAGCATCGACTTGTTCGACAAGGACCGCAATAAATCCTATGTTCAAAACGCAAAGAACAAGGGCGATACCTGGTGGATTCAGTACCTCGACGAATATGGCGGCGATTTGTACAAGCGCATTGTAGAAATGGGAAAAATCGCGAAGCAGAAAGGCGTCATCAAGGGCTTCTTGTTCCATCAAGGCGAAGCGGACTACCAGATGAACGACTGGCCGAAACGCGTCAAGAAAGTTTATGATGACTTGATCAAGGAACTGGAACTGGACCCGGAAAAGACCCCGATTCTCATTGGCGAACTCGCCCCGACGGGTGATTTGGGTTGGCGTAACGATGCCGTGAAACAGGCGGCAGACCTCATCCCGAACGGTCACTTGATTTCTGCCCAGGGCTGCCCGGCACTTAAAGAAGCGAGCTACACGCTACATTTCACTCGTGAAGGGTATGAAAAGTTTGGCGAACGCTATGCCGAAAAAATGCTCGAAATCCTCAAGTCGCAGGAACCGCCTCCTGACACGAGCAAGAAAGATACAGTCGTGAAGGATACATCCAGAACGGATACTTCCAAAGTTGTGCCTAGAGATTCGACGAAGAATGATTCGACAGCGAAGGACAGCACCGATGCAATTCGTGAGCTACCGAGCGTTCGTGCCGTGGAATCAAAAACGCCGCAGCTTTACTTTGACTCTAGGGAACAGACTTTGTTTGTTCGCTTCAAGAAAAATGGACGCGAGTACCGCTACCGTGTAACGGGCCGCAAAGATTAATATCGAAATGAAACATAATAAAAGACCGCTGGGCTATTGCTTGGCGGTCTTTTGTCATTCAGACTGAATTAATTTCGTATTATATTTATTGTTGCCTTATGTCGAAACCTTTATTTACAATCCTTTTGTTATGTTCTGCGTTGTTCTTGACGGCTTGCGTTCTGCCAAGCCATGCTATTCGCATTAACGAATCTCTGCCCAAGAATGCTCCCATTGAAAAAGAATCGGTTGTTACCTATGCTCGGCCAGATTGCCCTAAGGGAGAATGCTCACTTCAAGATGAGTTTATCGTCGGACATTCAGAAGTCAATACTGCAGACCAACGCCAAATTGAATTTTATCGATACAGCAGAATGACTTGTGATATAAAAAAGGTTTCGATGTCCGCCCGTGATTATAAATATTATGTTGTTTGGCATTATGAGGGGGTACCATATAGAGTTATTGAAGCCTTCTGTGATGAAAAATCTCAAGAATTCAGAGCGTTTCTTCTTTATGACAAAGATAAGCAAAGAAAGGAATTGCCTGTGTTGAAAAATTCGGGTGAATGGGTGATTGAGGTAAAATGAGAATCCTGCTCTTTTTAATGATTTTTCTTCTTGTGTCTTGTGGAGGCGTGCTCAATTCTGACAATGTTCCTCCGAGAATGGTCGTGGAACCGTTATTTGTTGTCGTTGGAAATTTTCCTGAAGGAATGTCTCCAAAGGATATTCAAGTTGTAGCATACCAGACGAAGCCCGTCAGGAAAATGGCTTGGTATGGAATTCATTTTGGTTTTTCATATGTATTTAAAAATGGGGAATCCGATTTAGACGACAGGAGGGTGTCTTATAGAATTGAAATAGATGGACATGTTCCTGCGGATGAAATTGTGTGGTACAATAAAGGTGTCGCGTACCAAACATTAAAGATTGAGTATGTGGTAAAAAATATGGAAATTGTTTCTTATAGAGCCTATTGGAATGGTGAACGGGAGTTGTGCTTGAATAACTATTTTGAAGTTCTAGACCCCCGCATTCATATTCACATGCCTGATAGTCGCAAGCCTGAAGAAGAATGGTTTACTGTGTTTAAAGATAATCCCAAATGTCACGAGACGGAATGAGAAATTATTTTGTGTATTAGTATAGATCCACAAGGATGAAGTTGCTAGTTTTGGGAGTGTTTTTGGGGCGCTTTACTGTTTTTTGGGGGAAAGACATTTTGTCTGTATTCACGAAGAAAAATTCACTGTGAAAGTTCCTCTCGTCTATGCTTATAGAATAGCCTTTTTCATTGGGCTTATAAGTTATGGATTTTACTGTATTGTCGTCACCTCTGTATTCGAGACATTTGAAATCGTCTGTAGAATCTGCAACGATTAGATTTTTCTGTACGGAATTCGTGATGAGGTTATCGTATTCGATTACAAACAGCGTGTCATTTTTTAGAATTCGTTCCGTGAACCATCGTCCCGTGAACGAATGTCTCAATGATGGAATCCATTCTGAAATTGCGTAATTTGTGGATCTTTTGCTGATTTGTTCCCCTTGGTATCTGCCATTGTGATAAACTTTTTGTTGAATACACAATGTGTCTTGTGTATTGCAGTTCAATATGATGTATTCTGTGCCTTTATTTTTGAGTACAGTTTCTGTCGTGTCGTAATAAAAGTAAAAAAAATTCAGCGTTTGAACTTTCTTTTTTTGAATCATAACGCGCTTGTTTTGATTGACCATTTTTATTGTAAATATATTTGTACGTCCATTCGTTTTCGTTATCGTTAAAATAAGAAGAATCAATACGTGCTTTATCTTGATTGACGAATGAATTCACTCCAAACATAGCTTCAGTGCATGTATTGGCCGAGGCCATTGTACTCAAGGCGAGAATGGCTGAAACAAAAAATAAATGTTTGCACTTTCTGAACATATGCATAAAACCTTCTTTTATTTACTTTAAATATATAAAAACACCCCGGATAGTTCCGAGGTCTTGTTAGAACGAACTTGATTTTGTATAATTAATCTTGTGCTTAAATATTTTAAATCATCGTTATGCGTTTTACTGACGATAATTGTGCTAATTGGGTGCGCATCAAACACTCCTACCGTCAATCGCAATGTTCCTAATCCAAAACGAACGGAATCGTCTAAAGAATCATCATCTGCAACACCAGTAATTATTTCTTTTGTGGTTCTTGGCTTAGTAACTTGCATTACTTTTATTGCTGTAATTTCCTCAAACGGACCTAACGATTGGAAAAATGAATAAAAAAACCGCGCGGTTTAACCCGTGCGGCTTCTAAGCTTTTGGCTTGGATCCTATCGGTCGCTGCGCGACCTCCAGGATGACAGGAAAACTGTGAGCAAAAAGCGACCGGTATTAACCGGTCGCGATTGCGAGAGCGAGCGCTTGCCGGAGTAATTTAATACCCTAGTGAAGCGCGAGCGGTCTCATTAGAGCTTGTTGTTGGAACCAAGAACGTCAACGATCTTGTGCATGTACATCTTCTTCATGTTTTCACGAGCCGGCTTGAGGTACTGGCGCGGGTCGAAGTGTTCCGGATGTTCGTCGAAATACTTAC
>Ga0247611_10003195_pt1 | contig 24742 bp, 19 predicted proteins | sample 177DNAGHGhighgp2_FD_192422 | JGI IMG/M metagenome (GOLD analysis project Ga0247611, IMG submission 192422) | Sheep rumen microbial communities from Palmerston North, Manawatu-Wanganui, New Zealand - 1770 DNA GHGhigh gp2 | ecosystem: Host-associated > Mammals > Digestive system > Stomach > Rumen... | reverse complement strand
GGGGGGGGGGTGGGGGGTGGGGGGGTTGGGGGTGGGGGAAGGGGGGGGGGGGGGGGGGGGAGGGGGATGGGAAGGGGGGGGGGAGGAGGCTGGAAGGAGGTAGGGAGGAGGCTGGAAGGAGGTAGGGAGGGGGCTGGAAGGGGATAGGAAGGGGGCTGGTAGGAGGCGAGGGGATGGGGGATAGAGTAAGTGAGGGATTGGGGGCGGAGGGGTGGGAGAGGGATTTTTTTGTTGGTGGGCGAGGAATGCTGTCAAGATGCTGTATGTTAGGCTTAAGGGGACGGATAGTTTTTATAATTAGAGTTAATTTTTTGTGTAAAGGGATGATTTTACTGTTTATGTCGAAAAAAAAAGGTATTTTTGCACAATTTTTTAAACAGTTTCGAACAAAAATAATTTATAGCTATGTATACAGATACCACAAAATTCATTGGCGAGGGCCTTACCTATGATGACGTGCTTTTGGTGCCGTCGTATTCCGAGATTCTTCCCCGCGAGGTTACAGTGGCAACGCGCTTTTCGCGGAATATTAAGCTGAATATGCCGCTTGTTTCGGCTGCAATGGACACGGTGACCGAAGCCGCTATGGCCATTGGAATGGCCCAGGAAGGTGGTATCGGCGTGCTGCACAAGAATATGTCGATTGAACGTCAGGCCAACGAGGTGCGCAAGGTGAAACGTGCCGAGAACGGTATGATTGTGGACCCCGTGACGCTGTCGAAGGACGCGCTGGTGAAGGATGCCTTGAGGCTGATGAGCGAGTATGGCATTGGCGGTATTCCCATTGTGGACGAGAACCGTATGCTTATCGGTATGGTGACCAACCGCGACTTGCGCTTTGAGAACAAACTGGACCGCCCGCTGTCGGAGATCATGATTACCAAGCTTATCACCACGCATGTGGGCACCACTTTTGCCGAGGCAACCGATATTTTGCAGCAGCACAAGATTGAGAAGCTGCCCGTGGTGAACGAGAAGGGCCAGTTTATGGGGTTGATTACCTACCGCGACATTATGAAGACCAAGGAGCGTCCGCTGGCTTGCAAGGACAGCAACGGCCGCCTGTGTGTGGCTGCCGGTGTGGGCATTACGCCCGATATGATGGACAGAGTGGATGCGCTGGTGAAGGCCGGTGCCGACGCCATTGTGATTGATACCGCTCACGGCCACAGTGTACGTGTGGTGGAGGCCTTGAAAAAGGTGAAGGGCAAATATCCCGAGGTGGATGTGGTGGTTGGCAATATCGCCACTGGCGAGGCCGCACTGATGCTGGCCGAGGCCGGAGCCGACGCCATCAAGGTGGGTATTGGACCGGGAAGCATCTGCTCCACCCGTATTGTGGCTGGCATAGGTGTGCCGCAGCTGACGGCTGTGTGTGAGTGTGTGGGTGCATTGAAGCAGAAGGGCTATGATGTGCCTATCATTGCCGACGGCGGCATACGCTACAGCGGCGATATAGTGAAGGCATTGGCTGCCGGTGCAAGCACCGTGATGGTGGGTTCGCTGGTGGCCGGTGTGGACGAGGCTCCGGGCGAGACGATTATTTTCGAAGGCCGTAAGTTCAAGTCGTACCGCGGCATGGGTTCGCTGGAGGCCATGCAGAGCGGATCGAAGGACCGCTACTTCCAGGACAAGGAAGAGGATGCCAAGAAACTGGTGCCCGAAGGCGTTGTGGGACGTGTGCCGTATAAGGGTACGCTGAGCGAGGTGCTCTACCAGATGGTGGGCGGCCTGAAAGCCGGTATGGGCTATACCGGTTCGAAGGATATTGCCTCGCTGCAGCAGGCCAAGTTTATACGCATCACTGCTGCCGGCCGCACAGAGAGCCACCCCCACGATATTGCCATTACACGCGAGGCTCCCAACTATTCGCGCTAAGAGTTGAAGAGATTCGATATAACAACAATAAGGTATTTATTGAATAGACAGAAATGAAGAAAGTACTTGCCACATTGCTTTTTGCAATGTTGATGATGGGCGTTTCGGCACAGACGGCCAACGACCCCGTGGTTTTTGAAATAGGCGGTAAGCCGATATTGAAATCGCAGTTTATGAAGGAGTTCCTTCAGTCGATAGGCAAAGATCCCGCCGCCGCTCCCACGGCTTGCACCTACGAGAAACGCAAGGCGCTGGAGGATTATGTGGACCTGTATGTGAATTTCCGCACCAAGCTGGCCGATGCCTATTCGATGGGATTCGACACCACCAAGTCTTTGAGGGAGGAATTGGCCATGTACCGCAAGGAGTTGGCCGCCCCCTATCTGATAGACTCGGCCACCCAACAGTCGATATTGCGCGAGGCGTACGACCGCAACCACTATGCCCTGCATGCTGCCCACATTCTGGTGCCGTGCGACGAGGCGGCCTCGCCCGAAGATACCTTGAAGGCCTATCAGCACGCTATGGAGCTGTATGAGCAGGCTTTGACTGCCGATGATTTCTATACCGTTGCGCAGCAGGAGATGCGCTTACAGCGCCAAAACGACCGCAATCCGGAGACCCGCGCACAGGCCGACCAGGTGAACCCATTGGAGGGCGACTTGGGATACTTCACCGTGTTCGATATGGTCTACCCCTTCGAGTCGGCGGCCTACAATATGAAGCCCGGCGAGGTGAGCAAGCCTGTGCGTAGCCGTTTCGGCTATCATATCATCAAGCTGGTAGACCGCGTGGATTATTACGGCAAAAAGCAGCTGGCACACATCTGGGTTTCGGGTAACGACCCCAATGCAAAGGGACGCATCCTTTCGGCCTACAAGCAGTTGCAGCGTGGCGAGGATTTTGCCAAGGTGGCCAAGAACAACAGCGACGACCGCAGTTCGTCGGAAAATGGCGGGGTGATGCCCGAACTGGCATGCAACCAGATTCCGCCCGACTATGTTCAGAAGATTGCCCAGGGACTGAAGGTGGGCGAATATACCGAACCCTTCCAGACCCGTTTTGGCTGGCATATCATCAAACTGCTGAAAGAGGAGACGATGCCCGATTTTGAAAGCATGGTGCCTTACTACCGTTCGCGTCTCACCCGCGGTGAGCGCAGCACGAAGCCCCAGTCTATCTTTGTGGAGCAGTGCAAACAACGTTACAACTATGTGGACTATACCCAGGTGAAGACCTCGAAGAAACGCAAGGCTCCCTATGCCGCCAGTCTGGATGCCGTGAAAGCGGTGCTGACCGATTCGATTTTCTCCGGTATCTTTACCTACGACTCGTTGCAGATTACCGATATGAGACCGCTGTTCAAGATTGGCGACAAAGAGTATAACTCGCGCCAGTTTGCCCAATACATAAAGAAAAACCGCAAGCTCCACAGCCGTTGCGATATGGACATGTATGTGCGCGAACGCTACGATGAGTTTGTGAATGCCATGGTGCTGAAATATGCCGACAGCCGCTTGGAGCAGGACAATGCCGAATTCAGCGCGCTGATAGATGAGTACCGTCACGGATTGATGATTTTTGCCTACAACGACTATATGGTGTGGTCGCGTGCGGTGAAGGACAGTGTGGGATTTGACCAGTTCTACCACATGGCCAGCGTGAAGCATAACTATGAAGACACAAACGACGCCGTTTATTTCTGGAACGAGCGCGCGAGGGTGACGGTGTTCAATGTGGACGACAGTGTGTGCCTGGAACCCAAGAAGGCTCTGAAGGTGATAAACAAGTATATGGCCAAAGACTATTCGATGAATGACATCAAGAGCAAACTGGACGACAAGGTGAGCCGCAAATGCACTTCGGAGAGTCCTGTAAACAGCCAATTGCTGGTGGTGGAAGAGGGACACCAAGACCTGCTTTCGAAAAGTGAGTGGCACAAGGGCATATATGTGCATCCCGAAGAGGAGAAAGGCTATCGGGTGCTTGTGGTGGAACAGATAGTTCCCCCCGAGCTGAAGACCCGCGAGGAGGCCCGTGGCTATTACCTCAACGACTATCAGAACTATCTTGAGGTGGAGAACAACAAGGCTCTGCGCAAAAAATACAATGTCGTTATCCATCAGGATGTGATAGACGAGATAACCTATTAATAAAACGAAACGAAACAGACCCACCGCCGGACCGTACAGAACACGGGGCGGCGGGTGGGAAGACAAAGCAAAACAGATGAAAAGATTGACCGTATTGATAGTTGCTGCCATGCTGGGTGTTGCCCTGCAGGCGCAGGAACGACAGGTGGTAGACGGCATAGTGGCCGTGGTAGGTAAAACTATCATCAAAAACTCTGACGTTGAACAGGCATACGCGCAGGTACGTATGCAGCAGGGGGTGCAGAATGCACAACAGGAACGTTGCAGACTGCTGGAGAGTATGCTGATAAACCGGCTGTTGCTGCATAAGGGAATGATAGACAGCGTGGAAGTGAGCGACGACCGTGTGGAACAGGAGGTGAGCAACTATTTGGAATCGGCAGTGAACCAGGCAGGCGGAAAGGATAAGTTGCGCGCCTTGTTCAACTACAGCTACGAAGAGTTGCACGACCTCTACTTCGACCTGATACGCGACCGAATGATGAGCCAGCAGGTGGAAATGCAGCTTACGGAGAATGTATCGGTTACGCCGAGCGAGGTGATGGAGTTTTTCCATGCCATACCAGCCGACAGTCTGCCCCAGATAGCAACCCAGTATGAGGTGTCGGAGATAGTGATACAACCCAAGGCAAGCGAGATGGAACGCGAGCGTGTGCGTGGCGAATTGGCAGAGTTGCGCGAGCGCATACTGAAGGGTGAGAAATTCTCGACACTGGCGAAGCTCTATTCGGAAGACCCGGGATCGGCCGCCAACGGCGGAGAGCTGGGATTTTTCGGCCGGGGCAGGATGGTGAGCGAGTTTGAGGCAGCGGCGTTTGCGCTGAAGCCCGGCGAGGTGTCGCCCATAGTGGAGACGGAATATGGCTACCATATTCTCCAAATGATAGAACGCAGGGGCAACACTATAAACGTGAGGCATATACTGATGCAGCCGAAGGTTCTGTCCGACGACCTGCTGCGTGCCCGCGTCACGCTGGACAGCCTGGCACAGGAGATACGCAAAGGTGCAATCACCTTTGAAGATGCCGCCAAACGCTACTCGGACGGCGAGAGCAAGAGCCAGGGAGGCGAAGTGGTGAATCCGATGATGGGTAACAAACGTTTCGACAAAGAGACTTTCAACCAACTGTATCCCGGAATAGGTATTGTGGCAATGGAGGAGGGCGAGATTTCGAACGCCACCCCGCTGAGAACCCAGGACAACAAGAGTGCCTATTGCCTGATAAGGTTGAACAAGAAAATACCGGCCCACACAGCTAACTTGACCGACGACTATGACCGCATATATAATGCAGCCCTGCAGAATGCACAACAGAAGAAGATAGTGTCTTGGTGCAACAGGATGGTGCGGACCACATACATCCGCATAGCCGACGAGTATAAGAACTGCCCCAATTTCAAGGTCAATTGGCCTGTGAACGATTGAGGCAGCAGCGTTGGGGTAAGGTATAAAATAATTAGAGAAGATTCATGACAGACCGCGAACTATTAGACGATTTTGTTAAACGCTACCATGCCCTGAAGAATGAGATGGGCAAGGTGATAGTGGGTCAGGACAAGGCAGTGGACAGCTTGCTGCTGTCGATATTCACCGGCGGGCATTGCCTGTTGGTGGGTGTGCCGGGACTGGCAAAGACATTGATGGTGAATACCCTGTCGAGAGCCTTGGGGTTGACATTCAACCGCATTCAGTTCACGCCCGACCTTATGCCTTCGGATATCACCGGTTCGGAGATATTAGATGAGAACCGCCATTTCCAGTTTGTGAAAGGGCCTGTGTTTGCCAATATCGTTTTGGCCGACGAGATTAACCGTACACCTCCCAAGACCCAGGCGGCTTTGCTCGAGGCGATGCAGGAGAAGTCGGTGACGGTGTCGGGCAAGAGCTATGCTATGGCCAATCCGTTTTTTGTGCTTGCCACCCAGAACCCTATAGAGCAGGAGGGTACATACCCGCTGCCCGAGGCACAGTTGGACCGCTTTATGCTGAATATACGCATGGACTACCCCAGTTTTGCCGAGGAGGTGGACATAGTGAAGGGTACCACGGTGGAGGTGACACAAAATATTGATGTGGTGCTCTCGGCCGAGGATATATTGCGCTATCAGGGCGTAATTAAGCGTATGCCGGTGGCCGACAATGTGTGTCAGTATGCAGTGGGGCTGTCGGTGTCGACCCGACCCGAAGGGGGCAAGATGGGCACCAGTGGCCGAGACTCGGCGTCACTGGCCACGAAATACCTCTCGTGGGGTGCCGGTCCGCGTGCGTCGCAGTACCTTGTGATGGGAGCCAAAACCCATGCCGCCATGCAGGGCAAGTATTCGCCCGATATGGAGGATGTCCAGGCTGTGGCTACCGAAGTGTTGCGGCACCGCATAGTGAGAAACTACTATGCTGAAGCCGAAGGCATCACTACCGAGGAGATAATTGAGCAGCTGTTGAAAGACAGTGCCGTGAGGGTGTAGAATACCATTGTTGTAGACTTTATACCGAACACTATGAAACGAATCGCTTTTGCATTATTCCTTATTTTGACGGTCGGGGCATTCGGGCAGTCGTCGCAGATGCTTATCCCGTCAGAGAAACCCATAAAGGCCAAGGAGCTGGCCCGTGCATGGACCAATCCTGAGGTGTTCTGCCTACAGTTGCATTTCGACAACGGCGACAGCGCCTATCGCGAAAGCGACCTGGACTTGCTCGATTCGGCTTATGATATAGCGTTCAGCAAGGAGAATCCCCGCCTCTATACCATGACTATAGAGGCTTTCGGCAAGGGGGATGCTGATTCGTTGATGGTGGCAAGGGTGGAGTCGGTGTACCGCTATTTTACAATGCGTGGGCACGAAATAATGCCGGTGCGTTTTGCCTACAACCCGATACAATGCAGTTGCCACGGCGACACGATGGAGCTGATACGTTTTGAGGTGCCAACCTATAAAATAGTATACGACTGTGCGGAACTGCCCGAAAGCCGCATGGTGATGAACCGGGATGTGCACCTGGAGGGAAGTGTGCTGGTGACTTTCCGCCACGACCCCATGGAGTGCATAGGGGGCAAGAGCGGCTGTTTTTTGCCCTCGCAGGATAGCAATATCCGTGCATACTATACCCAGCTGGTGTTGAAAAAAGGTTCTATTTATGCGGTGTATAACACCAAAGACGAATGTCCGCCACCGGTGGAGATTTCTATCGAGGAGCATCTGGAATACACACAATTGATGGAGAAATACTTTCTGGTGCCGCACCGCCGTCAAATTATACTGCCGGTGGGGTATGTGGTGCTGCATTCCAGTTTCAACCGCAAACCGGACGAGTGTAAGACCCTTACCGACTCTATCTTGATTCGATTCCCTGTCACCGACGAGCAGGTGGAAGCTCGATTGCGCATTTACGCTAAAAAATACACGAGCAAGGGGATGGAATACAAGTCGGTGCAGACCAAGCGGGTGAGGGGGGGAGCTGTGCAAATGTTGCAGGGGGCTCTCAATCCTACCCAGTTTGACACTATTTTCATTGCTAAGCGAATTGACGAATCGGAGGTCACGAAGTATCTCTATCCTGCCGATTCGCCTTCCGAGCAGGGGGCAGTGACCCTTGTGATAAAAGGAGAGGAGCGCTATTTCAAGCCTTTCCGAATGAACAGCAGGGGTGAGTATGAATTCAAAAAACCTTTCCGCAACATGCTTCGCATCATCGAGAATGAGGACGAGTCGATTGACGCACCCGAAGGTGATGCCTTCCGCAACGACGGAGATGAAGAAATAGAATGATATGGCTTATTTACAGACTGATGTAACTAAGGTTACAACCAATGTGCTTCAGCGCATGAAGCAAAACGGCGAGAAAATCGCCATGCTTACAGCATACGACTATTCGATGGCAAAACTGCTTGATGCCACCAAGATAGATGTGGTGTTGGTGGGCGACTCCGCTGCCAACGTGATGGAGGGATTTGACACCACCCTCCCCATCACCCTGGACGAGATGATAGTGTATGCCTCATCGGTAAAGCGTGCCATTAAACGCGCGCTCGTTGTTGTTGATATGCCGTTCGGCACCTATCAGGGCAATTCCAAGCAGGCATTGGCTTCCGCTATCCGCATTATGAAGGAAACCGGGGCTGATGCAGTGAAATTGGAAGGTGGCGAGGAGGTGCTCGAATCGATTTCGCGTATCCTCACGGCGGGCATTCCTGTAATGGGACACCTCGGTCTGACACCCCAGAGCATCAACAAGTTCGGTACCTATGTGGTACGTGCCACGCAGGAAGAGGAGGCCAAGCGCCTGGTCCACGATGCCCATGTGCTTCAGGATGCCGGATGCTTCTCCATAGTGTTGGAGAAGATTCCCGCAAAACTTGCTGCCCAGGTTACCAGTGAGCTGAAAATCCCCACTATCGGCATTGGTGCCGGAAGCGGTACGGATGGTCAGGTGTTGGTTTTGCAGGACATGTTGGGCATCACCCAGCAGTTTAAGCCTCGTTATCTGCGTGTGTATGGCAGCTTTGGTGCTGAAATCAGCAACGCTGTGCGTCAATACATAAGTGATGTGAAAAATATTGATTTCCCCAACGAGAAGGAACAATACTGATTTTCCTGTCCTATACTCGCCTTGGAATGCCCCATTGGAAGCGAGAGAGTGAATAGGACAAAGGTCTATTGCCTTGTGGCAGTAGATTTCAGAAAGGGAACATACTGTATCGTAGACCCTAATGCAACAAACAAGACCGATGACACCGGTGGGTGCCCTCGGTCTTGTTTGTTGGTATGACTACTCCACTGTCAGTTTCTTGGCAGTGTTTCCCATGGCTGTGTGTATGCGTACTATATATGTCCCCTTGGGTATTTAAGAAAGGTCTATTCTCGTTTCTGAGCCGGAACATTGTTGCTCGGTCAACTTCCTCCCGTCCATACCGTATATTTCTATGCTAATTATCTGGAATGACGATACTACAGATACATCCCCGTGAGCCGGATTAGCCATAATAAGGGTGTTTTGGTCCACAGGACTCTCGATTCCTTGGTAACCCTCCAGCATAAACTGCACGGTGTCGCTCCATTCACTATAGCCCGCTCCATTATTACATTTGCCGCGTACACGTGCTGCATATAAAACATTGCTATCCAAATTGGTCAATGTCCTGTATGTAGTATGTATATCTAATACTTGAAATGTCTCGGGTTGCGAACTGGCCAGTCCCCAAGCCAACTGCCATTCTTCATGGTCGGCAACACCGTCCCACATAAGTTGAACCAGCCCGTCGAACACCGAAACCCTGAAAGTCGAGACATCAGGACAGGTGTCGTGTGGGGGTTCGTATGGTGTTAGCCTCATACCCGTAGTATCGATTATGGTTTAGACTGAATGATTAGGGCTACTCACCTCGATAGTCTTTTTTCGCAACCGGCGTTGGCATGTGCAAGGCAGAAAAACAGCGGGACACAACCACGACCATTTTTCGAACGGTCTATACGGTTGTGTCCCGCTTTATGGGGATTATCTTGGCATAGAGTTCACTCCCCTAATAGGTAGGGTTAAAGTGAAGCTGATATACTATTTGGTCTTAGGCATGGGGTCGGTGGTAAGTCCGATGCCCAGTTTCTTGAAGATTTTTCTATCCACTTCGCTTAGCATCACGGTGGCGTGCACCTGACAGCCATCCAGTTGGGGCAGAGTGGACAAGGCCTTCTTGCAGTTTTCGTCGGTCAGGCTCAGCATGGAGAGGGCCACCAGAACCTCGTCGGTATGCAGCCTTGGGTTGTGTCCGTGCAGCAGGTTTACCTTGGTATCCTGTATGGGCTCGATTATCTTCTGTGCTATCAGTTTGATGCTATGGTCTATGCCGGCCAAGTGTTTTGTGGCGTTGAGCAGCAATGCAGCACTGGGTCCCAGCAGTGTGCTGCTGTGGGCGGTGATGATGGTGCCGTCCTGCAACTCGATGGCGGCGGCATCGGCATGTTCCAGCTCTTTGCGTTCGTGGGCGGCAATGGTGGTGCGTCGGTCAGCCGTGGTCAACTTCATCTGTTTCATCAGAAGTGCTATTTTATTCACTTCCGTCTCCGAGCTCTTGCCCTGGGCAAACTCACACAGTGCGTTGTAGTAGCGTCTTATTATTTCGTCCTTCGAGGCTTTGCAGCACACTTCGTCGTCGCTGATGCAGAAACCCGCCATGTTTACCCCCATGTCGGTGGGCGATTTGTAGGGATTTTCACCATAGATGCCTTCGAAGATGGCGTTCAACACAGGGAATATCTCAATGTCGCGGTTGTAGTTGACAGCGGTCTTGCCATAGGCTTCCAAATGGAAGGGGTCTATCATGTTCACATCGTTAAGGTCGGCAGTGGCTGCCTCGTAGGCCACATTGACAGGGTGCTTCAGCGGGATGCTCCATATCGGGAAGGTCTCGAATTTTGCATATCCTGCTTTTACTCCGCGTTGGTTCTCTTGGTACAGCTGGCTCAAACACACAGCCATCTTTCCACTGCCCGGTCCGGGAGCGGTCACTATCACCAGCGGCTTGCTGGTCCTGACATATTCGTTCTTTCCAAATCCCTCAGCCGAACAAATCAATTCCACATTGGTGGGGTAACCCTCTATGCTGTAGTGGAAATAGACATTTATCCCCAGCCGCTCCAGTCGTTGACGGAACGCCAAAGCACTGGCCTGCCCGTTATACTGCGTTATCACCACAGAGTTCACCATCAGCCCCCGGCTCATAAATTCGTCGCGCAGCCGCAGCACGTCAACATCGTACGTGATGCCCAAGTCACCACGCACCTTGTTTTTCTCAATGTCTTTGGCACTTATGGCGATGACTATTTCTGCATCATCCCTCAGTTGCATCAACATCTTCAACTTGCTGTCAGGCTCGAACCCCGGCAGCACTCTGCTTGCATGATAATCGTCAAATAGTTTGCCCCCAAATTCAAGATAGAGCTTATTTCCGAACTTCGATATCCGTTCTTTAATGTGTTCGGACTGGATTTTGAGATACTTCTCATTGTCAAAACCGTGTTTCATATTCCTGCGTTTTAGGATTAAAAAATACGGGATGCAAAATTACGTATTTTTTGCGATATGATAGGTTTTGTATGACAATTTTTTTTTCAACAATTCATCTGTCTCAATGTTAATTTGTTTATTTATTGCACTTTCCGATGTGATATAAGTCTGTCTTCCTGTTTGTGACCTGGCGGGATGTTTACTTCAATCGTGTCCAATATACCGTCTCTCCAATGCCCAGCAGCGACCCTCTTATCTTCAGTCTTCCGTCGTCGGTAAATTCTCCTTGGCAGTTGGCCTTAATACCCCTTGTGGGGTCGTATATTTTGCCGTCTTCCCAACGGCATTTCTTTTTGTTGTATTTCAATCCCTGCACTATTATTATTTTGTTGCACGGGGTGTTTCTCAAACTCTTGTCAGGATTCTTGGTGTCGGTCACCAGTTTGCCCGTTTGGGGGTCTATACTGTCGCGCAGCCAGATGCACTGTGCGGCATAGCTTCCGTCACGGTCTTTGTACACGCGCACTTTCGACAATTGGTCGCCATGTTCCACCCTATACACCCCCACTATGGCGTCGGGCTGGTTGTTTTTGCTGTTCTGTGCCCAAGCCATCACCGAGCTCAGCACCATCGTTATGATTAATATTACCGTTCTTTTCATTGTCTTATCGTTATTTGTTTTCTATCTCAAATCTTGTGCTATATGGAAATATGGTTTCTCATTCTCTGCCTGTTTTTCAAAAAAAGGCTACTGCCTTTGCTCTGTTGGGCAATTGGCAATAGCCTTTTTCCTTATCTTATCGCGTCCTTCTGCTATTTCTCGTTGGGCGACTTGTTGACGGGCTTGGCACCTGCGGGCTTGGCAATGCTTTCGCGCATGTCGGTGTCGGCCTGTATGTTCTTCATTCTGTAGTAATCCATAATACCCATATTGCCGCTGCGGAAGGCGTCGGCCATAGCTCTGGGCACTTCGGCTTCGGCCTCAATCACCTTGGCGCGTGCCTCCTGAGCCTTGGCCTTCATTTCCTGCTCCGATGCCACAGCCATCGCGCGGCGTTCCTCGGCCTTGGCTTGTGCAATGTTCTTGTCGGCATTGGCCTGGTCCATCTGCAACTGGGCTCCGATATTCTTACCCACGTCGATGTCTGCGATATCAATGGAGAGTATTTCGAATGCTGTGCCACTGTCCAGACCTTTGGTCAGCACCAGTTTCGATATGCTGTCGGGGTTTTCAAGCACCTCTTTATGGGTTACTGCCGAGCCAATCGAGCTCACAATGCCTTCACCCACACGGGCCAGAATGGTCTCTTCTCCGGCACCGCCCACCAGCTGTTTGATGTTGGTACGCACGGTTACACGGGCCTTGGCTATCAGCTGAATACCGTCTTTTGCCACAGCGGCCACCGGCGGCGTGTCTATCACTTTGGGGTTCACCGAGGTGTGCACGGCCTTCAGCACATCGCGTCCTGCCAGGTCGATTGCGGTGGCAGTACGGAAGTCTAGGTTCATGTTTGCCTTATTGGCCGAGATGAGGGCTTGCACCACACTGCCCACGTTGCCTCCGGCCAGATAGTGGGCCTCAAGCTCGTTCTGCTGCAGCTTCAGGCCGGCCTTGGTGGCGTTAATCATATTGTTCACTATAATGCTGGGCGGCACCTTACGGAAACGCATAAACATCAGCTGAATCAGCGAGGTGTGTACACCCGACACCAGTGCCTGGAACCACAGTCCCACCGGCACCAGATAAAGAAAGATAATGAGTGCAATGAAAATCAGCACGCAAATCACAATAATACCTGTAATGCTCATATTGTCTATTGTTTTATTGGTTAATATTCAGTCTTTTCCGTTTTAGCCATTACGCTTCTTGTTCAAATCGGCGGTCCTCCACTTCGCACACGTCAATGCGGTAGCCCTCTATGGCCACTACTTCTATCTCTTTGTCCGGGTCTATAAATTTGTTCACCGCGTGCACTTCCATCAGTTTGCCGTCTATCAGGGCTTTGCCTGTCGGCGCCAGCCGGGCAATGGTCTTTCCCCGTGTGCCCACACTCAGGCTGGGGTCGCTCACTTGGTTTACTGCACTGTCCGACTCTTCGTTCAAACTGAACTTCTTCCAAGTCTTCGATTTCATGAATATGGCCAACAGAATGATGCATATCGCCACGCAGCAGCACAGCACTATGGTGCCGCCCGTCATTCCCAGTTGTATGAAGCTCTGCCACACTCCGAATATCAGCAGTCCCATTCCGAAAATGCCCGATATGCCTCCCGGCAGCGCCACTATCTCCAGTGTGAGAAGCAGCAATCCTATTACTATTACGATGATGGTTAGTGTAGGTGTCATGTTGTTTCCTTTTATATTGTTTATTTCACTATTTCAGATGTCAGCTGCTTGTCCAGCAGTGCTGTGTGCATGGGCAGCAGTGTCTCGTAGCTCCCGTGCTTCACTGTGCATTTGCCGTGGCAGTGCACCAGTATGGCGCATTGTTCCGCCTGGGTGCTCGATATACGGCATATATCCACCAGAGCCTTAATCACATAGTCGAATGTGTGCACATCGTCGTTGTGCAGCACCAGGCTGCATCCCGAGTCTTCCAGCACCTCGGCTTCGCTCTGTCCTTGGGGCGATATTTTGGGTGTCTCTGTTGCCATGTCTTCCAGTATTGGGTTAGTTTTGTGTTGTCATTTCGTCTATCAGAACCACAGCCTGTGCACTTATTCCCTCTTCCCGGCCTTCAAATCCCAGATGCTCGGTAGTGGTGGCCTTCACCGACACCTGTCCCACGCCAATTCCCAGCGTCCGGGCTATCGTTTCCCGCATCTGCCCTATGTAGGGCCCCACCTTGGGCTGTTGTGCCACAACGGTGCTGTCTATATTCGCTATCCGGTAGCCTTCCCGCTCCAGCAGCTCGCCGCAGTTGTGCAGCAGTATTTTGCTGTCTATGTCCTTGTATTGTGGGTCCTTGTCGGGAAAATGCTTCCCTATGTCGCCCAGGGCGGCGGCACCCAGCAGCGCGTCGCAGATGGCATGCAGCAGAACGTCGGCGTCCGAATGTCCCAGCAGCCCCATGCTGTGGGCTATCTCCACCCCGCCCAGCCACAGTTTCCTGCCCGGGGTCAATCGGTGTACGTCATATCCTGTTCCTATTCGCATGGCTCTGCCTCCTGTTAGATGTTACTGTTTGCCTTCTTGTTTTTCAGATTGAAGGTGAGCGATATGCGTATGGTATTCGACAGCGGGTTGCTGCTGAAACTGGTGGTGGGTATAAGGTATGCAAGGTCGAATTGCAACACATTATACCGCAGGCCGAATCCCACTGTGGCATATTGACGTCCGCCCTTGGTGTCGTGCTCGAAAAAGTAACCCACTCGGGCGGCCAGCGTCTGTTTGTACCAGTATTCGCCACCCACCGACACCTGCACCTCGCGCAATTCTTCGCCAAATCCGCCGGGTGCGTCATAGAACGACTGCAGGGCTCCCTTCACCACTCCGGTGTTGTAGTATTCGGTCATATTGCGGTAGTACTTGCCGTAGGTCTCGTCGCCCACCGTCACCGGGGGTGTCGGCACCAGCAACTTGTTCAGGTCAAGCATCAAACTCACCTCGTTCGACTCGTCGATGGCCGTGCTGTAGCGTCCGCCTATGCGGAAGTTGGTGGGCGGGAATTCCTTCTTCGTGTCGTCGTCCGAGTACGACAGCTTGGCTCCTATGTTGCTTATCATGGCTCCTATGGCCAGCTCCTGCCTGTTGTCTATGGCATGCTGCCAATACAGGCCCAGGTCTGCCGCCAGGCTGTGTGCTGCCTTGGTGCTCACATATCCGCTGCCGTCCGACACCATCTGCCCATTGGTCAGGTCCGAGTTCATAAAACGTCCCGTCGCACCCAGCGACAGCTCGTCGTTCAGCTTCATGGCGTATGTCGCATCCACCGCAAATTCATTGGGGTTCATCACGCCGTCCTGTTGTCCTGTGGCGTCGGTGCGTTGTATCTCGCCCAGCGAGAAATAGGTAATCGATGCGGCCACGGTGCTCCGGCTGTTTATGCTTTTATACCCACCCAGATACAGCAGGTTCATATCATACACTTTCAGGTTGCGCAACCAGGGGGTGTAGGTGGTCCCCACACTCAGGCTATTGTCCACAAAAGCCAGTTTTGCGTTGTTCCAGTGGGCGGAAAAGGCATCGGGACGGGTGGCGGCTCCCACATCGCCCATTGCGCCCGACACTGCATCGGGGGCTATCAGCATTATCGGCATTCCGGTCGATATAAAGTTCTTAGTCTGTCCCGTCAGTCCCGGCTGTTGCGCCAAGGCTGTGCCCGCTATACTCATCATTATAAGTGCTGCGGCAATGATTTTTCTCTCTTTCATCAATGTTCTTGAAAATAGTTTGTGCTTTTTTCTATCTATGAAACGCTAAACCTTTTTTTTTATTGTTTGGCAATGATATTTTTTAGTTGCGTACTATCTTGGTCATTTTCGTCAGTTTTTCTCCCCGGGTGGTTATCAGGGTGACACGGGCCACATATATGCCCTTGGCCACTTCCGCCCCGTTGCCGTTGGTGAAATCCCAGTCGTAGCGCACCACGCTGCTGCCTGCCGTGGGGGTCGCCGTGCGCAACAGCCGCCCGCGCATGTCGTATATCTCCAGGGTGGCGCTGGATATGCAGTCGGTCAGGTTGTGCTCCACCCGCAGTGTTGTGCGGTGGTGGGCGGGATTGGGTGCCGCCGCAAAGTCGCCTATTTCGGCTGTGCGGTCGTTCACCACATAGAAGTCCACCGAGGCGCTGCCCGAGTAGTTGAATATGTTCCAGCATTTCAGCGTCAGCGTGTGCGGCCCGTTGTCCAGTTTGCCCATCGTGTAGGTCACCGTGCCGTTTCGCCCGTCGGTCAGGTCCGGCTCGAAAAAGTCGTTCAGCGTCACCATGCTGAATGGGTTGCCGTCCAGGGTGGCGGTGATGCCGTGCCCCAGTCCGCTGCCCGCCGTGTTGATGCCCACCGAGTCGCTCAGCAGGGCTATCAGCGTCGGGCTTTCGTTGGTCAGTCCGCCGTTGCGGAAGTTGGTGTCGTTTATGTATAGCCGCACTGTGGGGTACAGCTCGTCTATGGTCGTTTCCTCGTTGAATCCGCCAAACATGATGTTGCTGTATTGCCCTGTTGCGTCGTTGTTGCCGCTGCGGGCATAGTGCGAAAGCTTGCCGTAGTCGTATCGGTAGGCCACGTCGCGCGGCACGATAAAGCTGTATTCAAAACGGCCTCCCTCCACCTTCTCGCGTCCTTTATACAGCACGTTCTTCTGCTGCACGAATTCTATCTCAGTGCTGTCGTTGTCGTTGGCCAGTGTGTGGTATTTCATTTCACGGTCAAACACTATCGGGTATATCGTCCCGTCAAATCCCTCCAGCCGTTCCCCGTCGCTGCCCTGTATCTCGCCTTCCACCGTCACACGCGACAGCACCTCCGCCGAGTCGGTCACCTCGGGGTTCACAGTCCGTTGGTTTATGCGGGTCACCACCACCCGGTTGCGTGGCACCGAAAGGTGTATCGCCGGGTCGCCTATCAGGGTTATGCAGTGCGACACCTGGCTGGCGTTCTTGGACATCCGCAATGCGTCGCCTATGCTGTTGTTTCCGTCCAGCGCATAGAGGCAAAGCAGTGTGTTGAACCGCTGCACATGGTGTATGGGTCTGGCCGCCGCCACCACCCCTATGCCCGCCGCACGGGCCAACATGAAGGCTTCCGAACCGCACAGGGCGTCTATTTGGTCGTATTTGCCGAAGGTGCAGGTGCTGGTAACGAAAAAGGTGAGCCGGTCGGTATTGGTATACTGCTCTATGTCCTGAAATTCCATATATCGCTCTGTGCCTATATAGCTGCCCGACCCGTGCCCTATATAGTTCAGCAGCAGGCAGCCGTAGTTCATCCGCTGCCGCAGTGCGTTGTTCACGTCGGGATAGTACGAGCCGTCGGCTCCCGACTGCTGTACATACGCGTCAGCATATATGCGGTCTATATTGAAATGGGGATACAGCTCTTTTATCTGGCGTGCTGTGATTTCCGAGTCGCTGGCAAAGTTGGTGTCCCCCGGACTCGAGGGGTCGGCGTCGTCGGCCAGCAGGGCCACATAGTTACGCCAGTCGCCTCTCACCTGGTCGCTCTCCAGGTCGCGGCGTGTAAGGTATCCCTCTATCTTGTCAATCATGTGGTCGGCTTCGGCGTTGCTCTTGGCCGGCAGTCGCCCTATGCCCACACTCATGCTCCCTTCAAACACCCCCGAGGTGGCGTCGTCGAGGTATCCATACACGTCGTCGCTCGGAAACACATTCCCCTCACTGTTGAACGAGGCGGGTGTCTCGTAGGTTATCACCGTGCTCAGTCCGTTGCCCAGCAGGTCGCGGTTGTCGTAGGTGCCTTTGCCCAGCAGCAACAGGTAGCGTGGCGCGTCGTTCGTGCCGTTGCCCGCCTTGTGCCGCAGGCAGCGCATCATCTGGCGGATGGCCATGGGGTCGGGCCGTCCGCCCGAGAATTCGTTGAACACCTCTTCCTGCGTCACCACCAGCGTGTTCATTCCGTCGTGCAGCAGGTGCAGGTCGCCTATCCGTTCGCCCTGCCCCTTATAGTTCTTGTGGGTCACTATCACCATGTCGGGCACATCGCTGCCGTGTATGTCCTGGTTCTCCAGCGCGACGATGCCGGTGGGCGAGAGGAGGTCGTTCGTGCCGAACAGCACAAAACTCCGGGCCTTGTCTGTGGCTCCCTCGAATGCAATACTTCCCTCGGCCGGGACGCTCACCGCGAGGCTCCGCGGCTGGTCCGGGCTGGTGATGTCCCATGCCCTCAGGCCGTTGCCGTTGCCACGCACCACAAAGCGGCTTTTGCACCCCGACAGTATCTGCTGCTGGTTGCGCACCGTGAGCTGGCTTCCGCTGTATGTCAGGGGCACAAAGGTATTCAGCTCTATAAAGTCCAGGTATCCTGTGGCGTTGTTGTCGTGCGGAATGTAGCGCACGGTCACCTCCACCTCCTGCTGTCGGGTGTTGAAAGTGTTGGAAAACACATAGTAGTAATTCCCAGCCGTATATGTGTGGCGGTATTTTGTGTCGCCAATTGTCACCTCTATTTCAGCGGCATAGTCCGACACGTTGGCAAAGGCATAGCGGGCCGAAACGGTGCCGTACGATGGGTTTCCCGGCAGCTGCAGCTTGTAGGTGCGTGTGGTCAAGCTGGGTGTGAACTTGTCCGCCGCCCATATCTGTCCACCCCCGTGCGAGTTGATGCGGTCCTCGTGGTATAGGGCTGTGGCGGTGGTGGTATTGATGTCGGGACGCATATTGTCGGGCAGCACGGCAGGCCGTATGCGCAATGTGTCGGCATCGGCGGCTGCGGGTGTATGGTCTGGGGTGAGGTAGTAATAATTATAGTTCGCGTACGCGTGCATATTAAATTGAAATGCCTGTTCGGGGTTGTTGTATCTCCACACATTAGCCCCTTCGCCATAAAACATCAGGCAGTCGCCCTCGTCGAATATCCCGTTGCCGTTGGCATCCACCATCTCCAGCGCCACGGGTTTCAGGTCGTCGGGTCTCGGCTGGTTGTTGCTCGAGGTCAGCATTCCCGCGTCGGCACCATAGAGCGCTATATGGCTGCATTCTGTGCCGCTCAGCCCGTCAATGTCGCTGGCCGTTATCTTGTATACGCCCGTCTCCGACACAGGTATCTTATACCAGCGTCCCTCGGCCAGCAGCGAGTGTTCTGCATAGGTGGCTTGCGCCTGCACCCCGTGGACCTGCACCGCCGCCAGCAGCACTCCCAGTGCTATCAGTGTCTTTGTTCCTTTCCGCATCTGTTGGACAATTGATGGATGATGTTTACTTGATAAGTTGCAAGTTGTTGTGTTAACAAGTTGATTTGTCAGTTGTTTGTAGTCGCTGCGTTCGTCGTTCAGCGTTGTAAGTGGGATAATTCTTTTGTTTGTCAATAACAATGTTTTGCTTTTTTTATTGTGTGGCCTATCAAAAAACCTTCCCCATCCATTGTATTTTCACTGTCACAATTCATTATTTTTTTTGCCCTCAGCCCCCGTCCCTACAATCAGACACCTCCTCATGTAATTCGTTCAACCACCGTCCCCACAATCAGACCCCTTTTTAGTGGGATTTCTATAAATCACCCCGAAGGGGTGAGATACGAATAACACCGTACAAGCCATGAACGGTGTCGCGACCGAACGGGAGCAACATCGTTCATGGCGCAGTGCGGTGATTATCAGCAGCCACTGATGCGTCCCGATAGGGACGCGACACACTAGCAGATGAATAGAACCCGCTTTAAGAAATTCCGTCAGCCTCCGTCGCCATCCCTCCACCTTTTCCCCCTTTCCACCCTTTCCTTTGCCGTTGCATCCCGGTAGGTTCGCTGATGGTTCGCTGATGCTTCGCTTCTTCCTCCCGCCTTCGCAACCCTTCCACCTCCTCTTCATACCTCCACTCTATGTTCTCCACCACTCTGGTTAAGAGAACATTAATAAGAGGTTATGATAAGCTTAAGAAGTAGCGGAGCGGACTGGAACCTGGGTCGGCGGCAAAGCGGACGGGAGCCGAAGGGGGGTGGGATGGGTGCCGAGATGGCAGCGATGGGACAGGGGGGAGGGAACGGCCTTGCAAAAGAAGAAAAAAAACGTTGCAAAAAGGTGAAATTTTGCATTTTTAAAGGTCAGAAAGAAGAAAAAATAAGGTCAATTCGATGCTCTGTTGAAAACTAATTTCACTGATATACAGTTAGATGAAAAATATTTTTGTAAGAAAGATGAATATTTGACAAAAAAATCGTAATATTGCCAATCAATTTTAGGCTCAATCTATACTAAAATCGCATGATGAAAAAGTATAATAAAATTACGCTGATACTGCTGTTCGCCGTTGCGGGCATGCAGGGTGTCAATGCACAAGATGTAGGATTTTCGCAGTTTTATGCCAATCCGCTTTACCTCAATCCGGCTTTTGCTGGTTCCAAGGTGGCTCCACGCATAGCGTTGAGCTATCGCGCTCAGTGGCCTGGTTTGGTAAGTGCCTTTTCCACTGTTAGTGCATCCTACGACCAGTATATAAATGATATGCACGGCGGCATTGGTGCCATCCTTTTGTCCGACCGTCAGGGTGACCACGGCATGCTCAACACCAACATGCTCGCTGCCATGTATTCTTTCCGCTTCCAGGTGCACGAGGACATCTTCGTCAATCTGGCATTGCAGGCGGGTGTGGTGAATATGAATCTGAACTGGGACCCGAACATTATGCGTTGGCCCGACCAGATTGATGCCAACTGTGGTTGGATTAACCTCACTTCGGCCACACCTCCCGACAACCGCAGTAAGTTCTATCCCGACTTCGCAGCCGGTGCCATGATTTATGGCCCCGCTTGGTATGCCGGCTTTGCTGCCCACCATCTCAACCAGCCTAGTCAGGGTTTCTATGCCGAGGACCGTGTGCCTATGAAGTTCACTGCCAATGCAGGTGGTTTGATTAACCTATCGGAGGAGCGTCGCCGCCAGTCGTCACTGGGTTTGGGCACCCCTGTCATTTCGCCCAATTTCATCTATCAGTACCAAGGCGGTTTCCACTATTTCAACTATGGTCTGTATCTTGACTGGATGCCGTTCCTGGTGGGTGCATGGTTCCGCCACAGCACCACCAATGTGGATGCATTTATATTTATGGTGGGTGCACAGCACGATCATTTCAAAATCGGCTACAGCTACGACGTGACGCTGTCCGAGATGGGCAACAGCACTTTGGGTTCGCACGAACTTACCGTGGGCATCCTTCTGCCAGTGCCTGAGCAGAAACACAAGATTAAGGCAATTAGGTGCCCGTCGTTCTGATAAAAATTCATAAAAACGAAACAAAAAAGCGATAATAACGTTATAAGAGATAAAAATTAAATCTACTATGAAGATCTTGAAACTCTCATTCCTTATGGTGGCTTCGGCATTGTTGCTGGTTGCCTGTGGCAGCAAAGAACAATCGGCCACTACGGGTTGGAATCTGAATGACACAGAGTGGGGCGGTTTCGACCGTTCTTCCTATTCCGAGCAGATTACCGGTCCGGGTTTGGTATTTGTCGAAGGCGGCTCTTTCCAGATGGGCCGTGTTGCCGACGAGTCCCGTTTTTCGTGGAACAACCTTGTCCACACTGTCACTGTCTCGTCCTTCTACATTGACGAGACTGAGGTGTCGAATTTCTCCTATCGTGAGTTTGTCTATTGGATGAACCGCGCTTATGGCGAGGAATACCCCGAGTTGGTCAAGCAGATTTATCCCGACACCAACGTGTGGCGTCAGCGCCTGTCGTGGGTGGAGAATTTTGTTGAGAACTATTTCCAGTGCGCCATGTTCAACGATTATCCCGTGGTGGGCGTTACTTGGGAGCAGGCTCAGCAGTTCTGCAAATGGCGTACCGACCGCGTCAATGAGAAAATCCTCGTGGATGCCGGCATTATCGACCTTGCCCAGAGCGAGCTCACCGGTTCGGAGGCTTTCCAGACCGATGTCTATCTCGCCGGTTTGTATAAGGGCGAGGGCAAGGGTGTGCCTAACCTCGACCCTGCCAGCGGTGGTGAAAACCGTAATGTGCGCCGTTCGGACGGTATCTTGCTGCCCAACTACCGCCTGCCGACCGAGGCTGAGTGGGAGTTTGCAGCTCTGGGTATGATCGGCAACACTTACGATGAGCGTGTGGTTGAACATAAGACTTATCCTTGGGCTGGACAGAGCGTCCGTTCGGCCAACAAGAAGTACTACGGTCAGTTCCTCGCCAACTTCAAACGTTCGCGTGGTGATGCTATGGGCGTGGCTGGCAACTTGAACGACGGCTGGGAGTATACCGCTCCTGTCAAATGGTATTTCCCCAACGACTACGGCATTTATCACATGGCCGGCAACGTGTCTGAGTGGTGCGGTGATGTCTACCGTAAGGATGCCAACCCCGTGGGCGGCGACGATTTGAACCCCTACCGTGGTAATGTATATCAGTATGTGGCTATGAGCGAGGACGGTGAGGAAGCCGCTATCGACGAGACCACCGGCAACCTTATCTACCAGAATGTTCCCGACGACATGAACCGTCGCAACTACCGTCAGGCCGATAATATCAACTATCTGGATGGTGACTGGAATTCGAGCATCTACGATTTCGAGAGCAAGGAGTCCACTTCCGCTTCGGGTTGGTTGAGAGAGACCGACGAGGAGGATGAGTCTGAAGAGACTTACACCCGTTCCAACGAGGAGCAGACCAACCAGATGTATCACCGTACCGACAGCCTCGACAAGAAAAACATCACTTCTATGATCAACAACCGTGTGCGTGTTGTGAAGGGTGGTTCTTGGAGAGACCGCGCCTATTGGATGCAGTGCGGTACCCGCCGTTACTACGACCAGGATCGCAGTACCTCTTGGATTGGTTTCCGTTGCGCTATGGACCGCATGGGTTCGCGTACTATCAACGACTAATGTCAGTGTAGATACATTTAGTTAATACTATATCGTGGAGACATTGCAGGCAGGAGCTTGCAATGTCTCTTTTTTTATTCCTTGTGTATACAAGCGGCACGGCGGCAGCGTCCCCTTTTGAAAGGGGTGCCACGTCAGTGGCGGGGTATGTATACCGCTGGCGGAGCCAGCACGAATGTAGATTCCGCTTATAAGGACTTTTTGTATTTGTTTTTGGATACATACCCCCCCGGCTTCGCCGTACCCCTCTGAAAGAGGGGACTCGCGGTGGCGGTCCGTCGGTCGCTTGCTATGGATGCAGTGTGTGGATACAAGCGTCACGGCGGCAGCGTCCCCTATTTTGCAATTGCAAATATAAGGTTTTGAAAGGGGGGCCACGGGAGTGGCGTGGTATGTATCCCGCTGGCGGGGCCAGCACGAATGTGGATTCCGCTTATATGGACTTTGGGTATCTGTTTTCGGATACATACCCCCCGGCTTTGCCGTACCCCTCTGAAAGAGGGGACTCGAGGTGACGGACAAAAGTCCTCTATTATGGGAGAGAAAAATTGCTTCAAGTGCATTTTTTTGCGTTGAAATAGTGAGTAAATAGTGTTAACAAATGTTAATGGTTTTTTTGAAGGGTAAATTTGTACTTATTTGATGTACAAAGTGTTGTGATTTCGGAAAATATTAAACTTTGTTAAAATTGATCGTTTGGTGGTTTTTTTGGCAAAAAAGTGAATATTATATATGCAAGAAAAAACGCAAAAAGGATATTTAAAATGACGACAATATGATTATAGAGCTCCGAAAGACATGAAAGGGAGTTGGTGGAATAGGATGGTTTTTCGACCGGGATTGTGGCTCGGATATATGGGATGATAAATAAAGCACTATAATGACATAAATATTTTAAGAATTTGCATATTGAATAACGAATGAAATATTAAGTAATTCAATGGTTAATGATTGATTTTGATAAATGGGTGTAAACTGTAAATAATGTTAAAAGTATATGGCGAGGTGATAATTTTGACCTCGAGTGGGGTCTTTATAGTAAACGGGGGCCGTAACTAAGACCTGTGCACGCTCTCAAAACTGAAAAAAAGCGACTAGTGGAATAAAAAATAGATGATTTTGACAAGATTATTTCGTATATTTGCAAAGTGAAAACGGCGGGAAGCCGAAATGAATATGAATAACTAAAAATGATAAATATGAAACACATAGAATCAAAAATGAACATCATGAAACGGATAATAATAATGCTGGCCATGGTGTTGGCAGGATGGATGGGGATGGCGCAGTCCCTGGATACAATACACATGCGCAGCAGGAGCTACTATTACGAAGGGTGGTACGACTCGTGTGATTTTTATCAGGATCCATCAAACTCATTGAATTGGGCGGAACTCGTACCAGTCGGAATAGAATATCCCGAACAATACTGTGGACGTCATATCAAGACGGTCAGCCCGATGGATGTGAAGGGGCTTTCGTGCATGATTATGATATATGATGAATTGCCCTACGTGATAGGTGGTCTCCGCCAAGAGTTTCACCATATATCGCCGAACCGGTTGTTGGCGGAATACCTGTACCTGTGTCTGCTGGACAGCGCGACGATGCGGATGGTGGTGCTGGACTCGGTGCGGTGGGACACGGTAACGCCGAAAATAATGGAGCTGCCGAGGAGTGTGGACAGTGCCGACGGAAACCTGTACTGCTATGCCTACGAGGGATTGTTCGACAAACCCGTGCGGGTGTCTGGTGACTTCTATATCTTTGGGTCGATGAGAAATAATGTGCGTATCACAGAAACATCTAGCCCTTATTATAGTTATTTTCCCGGGTTGCCGTCAATTTACACAAAGGTGTTACCTGTAAGACGTCCTACCAGTGAAAGGATTGAGTTTGTTAACCCATGTTGCCCCTGGATGGACAAAGACTGCATTTATTACTGTCACGGTCTGAACGAACCTCTGAACGATGCGAATGACATTGCGTGGAGACGGCAATATAAGCCGAAGTTCGGGCCGTTCCATGCGATAATAGATGCGTGGATGCTGGATGTGCGGACGTCGGACTCGCTGCTTGGGACGGCTGGGCCGAGAGGGTATTATGCGGACTCGTCGTACCAGCGGATACGAGCTTACGAGAAGCGGTGGAGCCGGTTTGTGGGGTGGAACGACGGGGTGACAACAGCCGAGCGGCTG
>Ga0247611_10003194_pt1 | contig 24749 bp, 27 predicted proteins | sample 177DNAGHGhighgp2_FD_192422 | JGI IMG/M metagenome (GOLD analysis project Ga0247611, IMG submission 192422) | Sheep rumen microbial communities from Palmerston North, Manawatu-Wanganui, New Zealand - 1770 DNA GHGhigh gp2 | ecosystem: Host-associated > Mammals > Digestive system > Stomach > Rumen... | reverse complement strand
TTATTTTATTAAACTTTAGTTTTTTTATTGTCAAAAAAGTGTCTATATTAATAAAATATAGTAGATACATAAAGGAGGTATATATATGTATTATTATGGTAATAACGGCTATTATGGCAATTCCTCTTGTTATAATCCATGTGCTTCATATGTAGGATATACTAATGGAAATGGTATTGGTGCTGCTATATGGATAGTATTATTTATTTTACTTGTTATAATTATTGGAGCTGGATGGTATACTAATAACAATAATAATCGTTAATAAAAAAATAGTCTAATGACTATTTTTTATTTTATAAACATCGCATCTCCGAATGAAAAAAATCTATAATTATTATTTATTGCTTCTTGATATGCATTTAAAATTATTTCTTTTGAAGAAAATGCTGATACTAACATTAATAATGTCGATTTAGGTAAATGAAAATTAGTTATAAGACCATCAATTGCTTTAAAAACGTATCCAGGATATATAAATATATCTGTATTACCTGAACATTCCCTAAATTCATTATATTTAGTCATTATAGTTTCTAACGTCCTACAAGAAGTTGTACCAACACTTATTATTCTTCTTTTATCTTTTTTTGCTAAATTTAAAATATCTGCTGTTTCTTTGCTCATCTCATAATATTCTGAATGCATTTTATGATCTAAAATATTATCCACTTGAACAGGTCTAAATGTTCCTAAACCAACATGAAGGGTTACGAATGTTATAATAACTCCCTTTTCTTTTAGTTTAGATAATAATTCTTCAGTAAAATGTAGACCTGCCGTTGGAGCTGCAGCACTTCCTTCAATTCGAGCATATACAGTATTATATCTATCTTTTTCTTTTAATTTTTCGTGTATATATGGAGGAAGTGGCATCTCACCTAATTTATCAAGTATTTCATATAATATACCTTCATATAACAAATTAACACGAACTATACCATCCTCAAGAATTTCAATGACCTTTGCTTTTAATAATCCTTCACCAAAAGTAATAATTGTTCCAACACGCAATCTCTTTTGAGGACGTGATAAACATTCCCATATATCACCATCGATGTTTTTTAAGAGTAATAATTCTATCGTAGCTTTAGTATCTTCTTTTTCACCAATTAGACGTGCTGGTATTACTTTAGTATTATTAAGTACCAAAACATCTCCAGAATTTAAATAATCAATAATATCTTTAAATATTTTGTGTTCAATATCACCATTTTTTCTATCTAGTATTAATAACTTAGAATTAGATCTATTAGAAAGAGGCGTTTGAGCAATACAGTTTTCTGGCAAATTATAATTAAATTCGTTTATGTCCATTTTCTAATCTCCTTTCAAATAGTTCATATACTATTATTATTATATTAGCTATGAATATTGATATAAATACTGAATCATAAATATTAAACATTTTATTAATAATAAATGACGTTATTCCAATTAATATTGAATAAATAATAATTATCTTATTTTTAATTGGTGAATACATTGGAATAGTTGCTATAAATAATACACCAAATATAAAACCATTAGTTATTAAGTTTTTAATATCCAATACTATATTATTTTTTACTATAATATCATATATAAATAATGTTATGACATAACTAATAATTGAAATAATTGGTATTTCTTTTTTATATGATTCATTAAACATCATTATAAAGTAACATATTATCAATAATACAATATTACTTGTTCCAAGAGCCCCAACTCCCCTACCAAATAATAAATCTATTATAGAAAAATTTGTTTCAATATTAGTATCATATAATGTAAGATAAGAATATTTACCTATAATTAATAGTATTAAAAAGAATAATATTTTTATTAAATTATAATAATTTAAAAATTCTATATTATAAAACAATTTTAATATACTTGTGATTATAATAATTAATACAAAAAGTATTAAGCTTATATTTAAAGGCAACGTTAAAGTAATTAATGCCATAAATACAGGTGTATAATCATCTATTAAATTATATTTATCTTTTTTTATTAAATTATAGTATAAATAATTAACTAAATAAGCTATACCAATGGATAATAATACCATAAGTAATGGTTTAAATATACTTATAATATTTATTAGATGTTTTTGATATAGAATTACTCCATTTTTGTATGTGGAATAGATTGTTAATAAAAATATTATTATATAATAGATAATTATAATTCTTGAATTAGTCAATTTTGATTTTAAATGTCCACTCATCTTTGCACCTCGTCTACTATATCTATTTTAGATGGACATACAAAATTACATAGTCCACATTGAATACATTTTTTATTTTTTTCTAACGGATTAATCTTCATCGGACAAACATTGACACATAAACCGCATTTTGTGCATTTACTCGGTTTATATTCCATAGTCTTATTAATTATTATCCCATTAATATTATTAGTGATAATAACATTTTTAGGATTTATAACTCTACCACACAAACTATTATTTAATATTATATTATAATCATCTCCAAGCAACTTAAAATTTCCTAATATATTATTCAAATACGAATATTTTTTTACACTTACAACTGCTGGATTTGTAACATAATTACCATTTACTGTTATATATGTTTCATGAATCATTTTATTTTTTATAGCATCGTAAATTACATTAATAATTTCTTCTAAATCTATTAAATAATCGTTATTATCAATTAAATATTTACTTAATATATCTTCTTGTCCAATTGGATATAAATCTGGTACTCTTATATATTTTAAATCCACTTTATATTCTCCTAATAAATCATGATAACTATTTTTAATAACTATTTTAATATTATCAATATTAAAATTTTGTTTTAAATACTTAGATAATTTATCAATATCTTTTATATTGTTTTTTAAATACATATATTTATTATAAATGTATGGATCGTTATCAATTGCATTAATATATAAATTGTTAATCTTGTTATTTAATATATTTTTTAATTTTTCACTCTTTATATAAGATAAAAAAGTATCTTTATTCATAGTATCTAAATCTCTTGCTCTAGTACTATGAGTTAATTCTTTGTAATCATTTTTTATAACTAAATATTTATAATTATTTAAATTTATTACTTCAAGTACAATTCCAGATATACTAGAATAAATCTTTTCTACATCATCGTAAACTAATGTCCCTTTTATTATCTTTTCTTTAGTTTTAACTACAATTTTTTCTTCATCTTTTATTGGTATAAATATATAATCAGTATTTAAAATAGCTTTATAACTATTTAACACTTTTATATTACACTTATTTAATAAATTAATTGTTTTCATGATTAACATCCTTTAAAGTTTTTAAGTATTCCTTCAAACTTTGAGCAAGTTTTTCTGGTAATATTGTAGTTAAATCTTTGGCATCAATAATATTATTAATTGTTTTATATTTTTTAATTAAATCTTTTTTTCTCTTTTCACCAATACCAGGAACATTATCTAATACGCTTGCAATTTGCCCTTTAGATCTTATATTTCTGTGATATGTAATAGCAAATCTATGTACTTCATCTTGCATTCTAGTAAGATAATGAAATAGATTTGATGTAATATCCAATTCTATTTCTTCTTCGTTTAAATTGATAAGACAATTAGTGTTATGTTTACTATCTTTCTTTAAACCTGCAACAGCAATACTTAAATTTAAATCACTAAGTACTTCCTTTGCAGCATGAATTTGATTTAATCCTCCATCTACTAATATCAAATCAGGTAATTCACTATTTTCCATCAATGCTCTATTATATCTACGATATATAACTTCTTGCATTGTATGATAATCATCATTTTTTTCTAAAAGAACTTTATATTTACGATACTCTTTCTTCATTGGTTTTCCATTAATATATACAACCATTGCAGAAACTGCATATGAACCAAATAAATTTGAATTATCAAAAAGATCAATCCTTGTTAACTTATTTAAATTAAGTATTTCTTTTAATTCATCATTAGATTGGATAGTTCTAACTTCATCTTTTTCGATTAATTTAAATTTATTTTCATAATTAATTTTGGCATTAAGAGTTGCCATGTCCAGTAAGCCTTTTTTTGTTCCTTTTTCAGGTGTAATAAACTTAGTTTCTATAACATTTTCTAGTAATTCTTTATTTAATTCTTTTGGAACAAATACTTCTTTAGGAATTTCATGTTTAGTATAAAATTCAGCAATATAGTATTCCACTTCATCATATAAATCACTTGAAATCGAGAATATGTCATTCTTATGTCCAACCAACTTACCATTTCTTAAGAAAAATACATCAACAGATAAATAATTATTTTTATAATAAATACCGAACACATCTCTATTTATTAAATCAGATAAATCTACACGTTGTTTTTCTGAAATTATGTTAATGTATTCCAATTCTTGTTTTAATTCTTGAGCTAGTTCAAAATTTAAATTATCACTATAGTTTTGAATTTTTTCCATTATTTTATCTTTTAATATTTTATCATTTCCTCTTAAAAAAGATAATATTTCTTTTTCCATTGATTCAACTTTATTATTATCCAATTCTTTAGAGCAATAACCTAAACATTCACCGATATGATAATAAAGACATAATTCTTTCTTATTATCACATTTTTTTAACGGATATAAACGATTAATTAAATTCACTATTCTTCTTGCTGCATAAGCATTTGGATATGGTCCAAACAACATTTTGTTATCTTTTTTCTTAACACTCAAATACCTTGAAATTTTTAATTTTGGATAAGGTTTAGAGATATATTCAATATAAGGATAAGATTTATCATCCATTAAAGAAATATTATATTTTGGTTTATATTTTTTAATTAGATTAATTTCAATAAGTAAGCTTTCTGCTTCCGTTGTTGCAACAACATACTTAAAATCATATATATTATCAACAAGCATTTTAGTTTTTCCAGTATGTTCTCTATTAAAATAAGATGATAATCTTTTCTTTAAATCTTTTGCTTTTCCAACATATATAACTACATTATTTTTATCATACATTTGATATGATCCTGGAAGATTTGGAACAAGTGATAATTTTTCCTTAAATTTCATACTCTTACCTCCTTTCCATCAAGGTTTTTACTAGGATTTATTATAGCATAACAAGACTTTTTACTCAATATTTGATATAATTAGTATGGTGATATTCATGAAACTTATAAATACATATGAAGAAACTATAAAAAAAAGTAAATTTATTTCTTATTTATATGAAGTAAATAACATTGAAGAAGTAGAAAAAATAATTAATGATTTAAAAAAAGAACATAAAAAAGCAAGGCATTTACCTTACGCATATAAAATAGATAATATTATCAAAAAATCAGATGATAAAGAACCAGGAGGAACAGCAGGTGTTCCAATATATACAGTTATTGAAAGAAATAATTTAAATAAAATTTTAATTGTAATTGTAAGATATTTTGGTGGAATAAAATTAGGTGCTGGAGGTTTATTAAGAGCATATTCTAGTGGAGCTAATAATGTAATAAAAAAATAATAGGATTACTCCTATTATTTTAAACCTTTGTTTAAGTTATGGATACTATATATAGCTAATGCACCAGAGACAATAAGTAAGGAATAAAATCCAACTTTTATCATTTGATACTTAACCATATTAATAGCAAGCAAACTTATAGCAAAGATTAGATAAGCCATCACAGTTGCCATAACATCGAATGCAACGGCATTTTTATGATTTCTCATCCTACAAAACCCCCTACTTCTTCCTCATGCAATATCCATGTTGTGATTAAATTATATCATATTTGATACATTATGTCAAGTTTTTTTATTAAATTTACATTAAATCACTTTTTTTGACAATAAATAGTTTTTTTCTCTTATAAAAAGCATAGAATACATCACTGATTTTTAGTTTATTATTAGTTAGTACTTGATGTAGCCAATTATGATTTCTATTAATATTTATAAGTGTTTCTTCTTGTACTTTTCCATCAATTATTAACGGCATTGGATAATTAGTATTTGTATGAAGGCAATTATAAGGAAATATTGATAATTTACCATTATGTTCTAAAAAAGCATATTCAATATCTTCGATAGATTTGATTGAATTTTGTCTAAGTTGCAATAATAAATCATCTAGAGAATATCTTTGTTTAACCATTTCTTGATAATTAATTTTTCCATTTTTAATTATTATTGATGGTTTACCATCAAAAAAGACTCTAATACTTTTAAATTTTATTGATAAAAATGCTAATAAAATCTCAATCAAGACTAATATTAAAATTGGTATTATTGCATTAAGAATGGAATCATTAAAGTTTTCAATAGATATTGCTACTAATTCTGCTATTAAAATGGATATTATTAGATCAACCACTCCCAATTGTCCTATTTCTCTTTTTCCCATTATTCGATAAGCAAATATAATTAAAAAATAAAAAATACATGTTCTTATTGAGATTATTAAAATTTCTTGCATTGGATCACCATATATATTATGAGTAATAATTTATTATTTTAATCATATTATTTCTTAGGTGACATTGATGAAAAAATTTAAAAAATATTTTATATTTATAAGTATTATTATTCTTTTTTATTTATTTATTAGTTTATTATATTTATTTTCAAACATTTCATACAATGTAATATCATCTGTAATACTAATATTTAATTTATTATTTTTTTTAATATTAGGATTTATGATTGCTAAAAATAGCAAGACTAAAGGTATAATTATTGGATTAAAAACAAGTAGTATAATAATCATAATATTACTTGCTTTAACACTATTATTTAAAAATAGTTTTTCTGTTAAAAATATTATTTATTATCTACTTGTTATATTATCAACTTTATTTGGATCAATTACCTCTAAAAACATCAAAAAATAATTACAAACCTAAAATACGTATCTTCCCTTTATCTGGATTTTCAAATTCATAATCTTCAATTGCAGTAAAAGAAGATATAGGTATTGAATAATTAAGATTAATTTCTTGAAATACGCCGTTATCAACTATTTTTGGAACTACCCAAACATTATAATCATTCATTAAATAATCATAAAAATCACTAACAGGATGTAAAGAAGAAGTAGTTATATTTCTATTATTGTTGTGTAATTCTATTTTATGAAATCCTATACATCTTACTAATATTTCAACCATTTTATCATACGGATTAACACTACCTAAAATATTATCAATACTTTCATATCTTTTGTAAATGTTTTCATTAAAGTTTTCTAAAAAAAACTTGTAAAACTCAATATAAGCATCACAATACCCTTTATATAACTGAGCAATAATCATTTGATTATTAGTTATTTTTTTAGTATCACCTATATCTAAAGATATATTACTTGGTAATTCATATATTCTATCCATCCAAGATATAGCACTTTTATAATCTACATATTTTAAATCCTTAATCATATCTAATTTATTTTTAAAATATTCTATATCAGCACTTAAATCAGGTAATGATTTATTCTTTTTTAAGAAATCGGTTAAAAAAATGAATTCATCTACAAAACCATTATATCTATGTCCATTAGATTTAGATGTATTATATAAATATCCATTTGGTGTTATAAAAAATCCTTTTGGAAAATAATAATCTGATGCTACTTCATTATCTTTAACAGCTATTTTATAATCTTCTAAATTATCATAGTACTTATACATTTTCATCACCACTAAGGATATATTATACAATAAAAAAAATGCTATTACTAGCATTAATACATCATTAATTAATAATTTATTGACTTATTATAAATTCATTATTATCAAGATTAACATATGAATCTAAGCTTATTAATTCTTTACTAATTGGATCATATATTTTTTCTAAATAACCTTTATCAATTAATTCCTTTAGTAAAATCTTTTTATCATCACATTTACCATCATTATAACAATTGTTTGCTTGTTCAATAACTCTCTTATTAATAACTAAATACATTGAATCAGAATGACTTTTTATTATATAAATTGTTGCTGGAACTACTATTAATAATACAATAATTATTATTAGAACAATATTTATATTATTTATCTTCTTCTTTTCCATAATAATTTTTTATAAACTCCTCTTTGTAATCTAAAATATTATCATTTTTAATAGCAATTCTTAAATCTTCACATAATTTAGTTAAATATCTTATATTATGAATTGAGAGTAATCTTGCTCCAAAGGTCTCTTCAGCATTTATTAAATGTTTAATATATGCTTTAGTATAATTTTTACAAGCATAGCAATCACAATTCTCTTCAATTGGAGTAAAATCTTCTTTATATTTTTTGTTTTTTAAATTAATTTTGCCATATTTAGTATATGCATGTCCATGTCTTGCAAGTCTAGTTGGAGCAACACAATCGAATATATCTACACCTCGAATAGTATTTTCTATAATATCAATTGGATCACCAACACCCATTAAATATCTTACTTTATCTTCAGGTAAATATTTACAGGAATATTCAACTTGTTCATATTGAACGTCTTTTGGTTCTCCAACAGCAGTTCCACCAATTGAATATCCATCAAAATCCATCTTAACTAATTCTTCTACACAATGACGTCTTAAATCTTCATACTCTGCTCCTTGAACTATTCCAAATAAGGCTTGTTTATCATTTTTATGAACTTCTTTACCTCTTTTAGCCCAACGAAGTGTACGTTCTACAGATTCTTCAACATATTTTCTAGTATGAGGAAATCCTACGCATTCATCAAATGACATTGCTATATCACTATCTAGTTTATTTTGTATTTCAATAGACTTTTCTGGTGTAAGAATTAATTTATCACCATTTAGGTGATTTTTAAACTTTACACCATCTTCATCAATATCTTTAGGTTTAGATAACGAAAACACTTGAAATCCACCGGAATCAGTAAGTATTGGTCCATTCCAATTCATGAATTTATGAAGACCACCAGCATGAAAAATAGTATCTTCACCAGGTCTTAACCATAAATGGTATGTATTAGCTAATATTATACCAGAATTAACCTCTTTTAATTCCTCTGGAGACAAAGTTTTAACAGTTGCTTGAGTCCCAACAGGCATAAACATTGGTGTTTCATAATCACCATAATTTGTATGCATTATACCTAGTCTAGCTTTTGTATTTTTTTCCGTTTTAATTAATTCATAATGAGCTTTCATATACATCAAATCTCTTTCAAAATATATCAAAACTATTATAAAGAAAAATAAGTTGAAAATCAACTTATTCATATTTCTTTAATATTTCATCTGCTCCATTTATATTTATTTTTTCTGCTTTAATTAATTCTTTAGCTGTGTTAACAGAAATAACCTTATATTTTATTAAAGTTTCAAACAATTTCTTGTTGTATTCTTCGTCATCTTCTTTAAAATTACTCTTTAAACTATATATTTCATCAAATGCACTTTTTTCACTTTCTACCATTGGTGAAAGAATTGGTGTTGAATTAAGCATTCTAATTGCAAACGTTGAACTATCTATTGTTTTATATACATTTGTAAAGTTATATAGTAAAAATAAACCTATAAATATAAATACATACATTTCTACAAAACCAAATATCATACCAAGTATTTTAGATAAAAAGCCCATAGATTTAGTTAATGAAAGTATTTTATCAACTAAATGAGTAAAAAATAATATTACTCTAACAATTATTAATAAAATAATAGCAATAATTAAGAATGCAATCATTTCATATATAATAATATTTATAAGTGATGTACTAGATGTAAAATTAAATATTGGTAATTTAGTATACATAACAGATGCTATAGGATTTTTTAAAAACCAAGCAATAATAATAGCAATAATCATTAATGCTAACGATACAATACTCTTTATAATTCCTTTTTTAAAACCAAATAAAGCACCTAATAACAATAATCCCAGGATAATAACATCAATTGTAGATAATCCAAACATTTACTTCACTCTCCTAGGTTAATTATATACTAAAATAATTGAAAATAAAAGTAATATATTTTATAATTATCATAGGTGATTTTATGGTAAGAGTATTTAAAGTAAGTCCAAATGTACAAAAAATGATGATCGAATATTACAAAGATTTCAAAAGAGAAAAAACACCTCCATATGCTTTATTTCAAGCAGACTCAGCAGATGTTGTTGTTACTTTATATGAATCTGGAAAAGCAATGTTTCAAGGAGTTTCTGCTGATATAGAAGCTCAACTTTGGATAGATCAAGAAAAACATTTAAATAATATTACTATTGAAAATGAATCAAAAAAAGATAAAAAAGATAAAAAAGAAGAAAAGAAAACATTCTTTAATTTTAGTACAATAGGATCTGATGAAGTTGGAACTGGTGATTATTTTGGACCAATAGTAGTAACAGCTACCTATGTTTCTAAAGATAATATTTCCTTCTTAGAAAAACTAGGAGTTAAAGATTCAAAAAAGATTACTGATGAAAAAATATCTGAACTAGCACCACAAATAGTAAAACAAATACCTTACGTTACATATATATTAGATAATAAAGATTATAACGAATTAGTTAATAAAGATACTAATATGAATAAAATTAAAGCAATACTTCATAATAAGGTATTAATTGATTTAATAAAAAAAGAACAACCTAAATATGAAAAAATAGTCATTGATGAATTTTGTAGTCCTAAAAACTTTTATGGATATATAACAGATGCTAAAGAAAAAATCAAAAATGTTACATTTATGACTAAAGCAGAAGATCAAGTGTTATCTGTTGCTGCAGCATCAATCATATCAAGGTATATATTTTTAAAAGAAATAAAAAAGATTGGTCAGGAACTAAATACCAAAATAGTTCTTGGTGCTGGACCACAAGTTGATGAAATAGCAAGAAAAATCCTCGAAGAAAAAGGAATAAATGAACTAAAAAAATATGTTAAATATAATTTTAAAAATACAAACAAAATAAAAGGAGAATAATTATTCTCCTTTTTTTAATATACCTAATACTTGATTTTTAATTCCTTCTTTATCGAAATTCATCTTTTTTAATACATCTGCTCTTTTACCACTATAACCAAATGTTGATAAGCCAATAACATTATCATAATTTGTTATTCTAGTCCAGTTTTCCTTAGTTGATGCTTCTATAGCAATAACTTTAGCATCCTTTGGAATAATTGAATGTCTATATTCCGGTGTTTGATTAAAGAACAATTCTTGACAAGGCATTGATACAACTCTTAAATCAAACGTATCACTTAGATCATCAGCAACTAAAAGTGTAGTTGTTAAATCATTACCACAAGATATTAATACAGCGTCAATATGTTCTTTTTCTTTCTTAACAATATATCCACCATTTTTAACTTCTTCACCATCTGTTCCACCTAATATATGAGTTTTACCTCTATTTATTATTAAAGATGTTGGTTTTGCTAGTTTCATAATAGCATCCCAAGAACCGATAACTTCATTAATGTCAGCAGGTCTAAATACATACATATTTGGAATACTTCTTAAAGTGAGTAGTTGTTCAATTGGCTGATGTGTTGGTCCATCTTCTCCAATATTTATTGAATCGTGAGTAAAAATAAATATTGATGGTAAATTTTGCATTGCAGCAAGTCTCATTGATGGTTTCATATAATCAGAAAATGCTAAGAATGTAGATGAATATGGTCTTAAATTATATGTAGCCATACCATTAGTTATAGCACCCATAACATGTTCTCTAATACCATAAGATATATTTCTTCCTGAATAATTATCTTTAGAGAAACTTGAATACTTTAGAAGCTTAGAATTACAACTTGCAGCAAGATCAGCAGATCCTCCCAAGAAGAATGGTGTTCTATCAACTATTATATTCATTATTTTATTGTTAGTTTCCCTTAAATCTTCATCGTATGATGCATGTATTTTAAAATTCTTGGCATCAAATGATAAATTGATTGATTTTTCTTTGATAAAACCATCAAAGATTTGTACTTCTTTAGAATTAGTTAAATGGAAAGTTTCAGAATAATCGTTCCATTTAGCTATTTCACTTTCCATTCTCTTTTCAATTGTTTTTCTAAATATATCTAAATATTTCTTAGTTACTTCAAATTTACCAGTATTTAAATTAAAAATTTGATGAAGTGATGAAATATCATCTTTTGAAAGAGGTTTTCCATGTACTATATTAGTACCTTGATTAAACGAATCTTGTCCAATTATTGTTTTTATTTCAATAATTGTTGGATTGTTTTTATTTCTCTTTGCTTTAGCTATTGCTTGATCTATTTTATTTATATTATTTCCATCACTAACAAAATCTACATTCCATCCTAAAGCATCAAATCTTTTTATAAAGTTTTCGGATGATGATGCACTTAAATTATTATCTAAAGTCATAGAATTAGAATCATATAAAACAATTAAATTATTAAGACCATATAATGATGCTATATTTGCTGCTTCATATGATAATCCTTCTTCTAAATCACCATCACTAACCATACAATATATTTTATGATCTATTATTCTTTGTTTATCAACATGATTAGATATGTATCCTTGTAAATACTTTTCTGCCATTGCCATACCAACTGCAGCAGCAAAACCCTCACCTAACATACCTGTAGAATATTCAACACCAGGAGTTTTACCAAGTTCTGGATGTCCAGGTGTTTTAGAATCAATTTGTCTAAATCTAACTAAATCATCTAAGGATATATCATATCCTGCCATAAATAAAGTTGCATACAATAATGCTGATCCATGTCCAGAAGACATTACAAAACGATCTCTATCAAACCAATTAGGATTTTTTGAATCAAATCTTAAATGATTTGCATATAAAGTATAAAGTATTGGTGCTGCACCCAAAACAATACCAGGATGACCTGATCCGGCAACATCAATCATATCTATAGCTAATAACTTAATAGTATTAATAATGTTCTTTTGTTCTTCATTCATATCACACATCACCCTACTATAAATAGTTTACCATGAATAAAGAAAAAAATCTATTTTTTGAATAGATTTTTTATATAGTTTACAGCATATAAAAAGTAATAGAATTATACTATTACTTATCATTTATTAATATACTTTTAATTAAATCGTAAACTTGTTGTATCGAATCATTATTATTACTCTTTTTAATCATATTATCAATATACTTCTTAATTATTTTATCATTATCAAGAATAGTTTTAACATAATTATTTAATCCCCATCTTGTCTTAAAAAATTTACCAAATCCTTCCTTTTCAAAATATTTATAATTAGCAATTTCTTGACCACCACTATGCCTTATCATAAGAACAGGTTTTTTAAAATATAAACATTCGGTAAGTTGTATTCCTCCTGGTTTAGATATAACAAAATCAGATAACTCTAATAAGTCAGGTACATTTGTTGCAAAACCTATTGTTCTAACATTATTTACATTATTTGATTCAATATAATTATCAATCGCTTCTTTAGAACGTTCATTTTTACCCGCAACAAATATAATATCCAACTTTGGATTAGATTTAGCCACTTTTTTAATATATGGTATTGTCTTAGATGAACCGTTACCACCGCCACCAAAGAATATACATATCTTATTTTTACCAGTTAAATTATATTTCTTTAAGTATTCTTTTCTATTAAAATTTGTTGGTACAAGCGGAGATATTGGAATTCCAAATTCCTTTATCTTATTCTTGTTAACGCCTCTTTTAATAAGATCTTTTTTCATATATTTATTAGCAACTATAAAATATTTTACATCTTCATGAAATTTCATCCACAATTCAATAACATCATAATCAGTAACGACTGTAATAATTTTAGAATTAATAATTCCTTTATCATTATAATACTTAGCTATACTTGGTCCAAAAAAATGAGTAGCAACAATTAAATCCGGATTAAACTTAGCAAGTGCTTTTTCCATTCTTTTATTTAAAAACATTGGTATGGATATAGAATCTACAACGTCTCCACCAACTTTTGTACTTGTTAAATTATAAAAGAAATTATGAATAACTGGTGTTTTTAACATAAAAAACGAATTAATTTTTTGAGAAATACTACCTACAACTTTCATAGAATAAGTTAATATATCTAAAGTTGCTATTTCAATATCTTTATTCTCATTTTTTATATAGTTAGCTATATAATTAGCAATTGATTTATGTCCACTTCCATATGAAGCATATAATACTAGCACTTTCTTTTTCATATCTATTCTCCTATATAAATTATATTTAAAAATCAATAAAATTTCAAGTTGGAGTGTAAAGTAAAAATCTTGTTATTATTCTCTTGGCATGATATTATATATATGGTGATAAAATATGGTTGACAGTGTGACAAAAGAAAATTTATCAAAAAGACAATTAGAAGTACTAACTTATATTAAAAAATATATATCAGAAAATGGCTATTCACCTTCAGTTAGAGATATATGTAAGGGATGTAATTTATCATCTTCATCAACTGTTCATGCTCATATTCAAACATTAGTAAATAAAGGATATATAAAAAAAGGAAATAATAAGTTTAGAACAATAGAAATAATTGATGATGAAAAAATGTATTCATTACCTCTAATACTTGATATAAACTTATTGAAAGACAACTACACTACTCAATATATTAAAATGTCTAATAAAATGTTTGAAATAGATAATAAATCTTTCATTCTAAAAATTACTGATCCTTTAAATAATTACTATAATAATTATTTAATAGTTAATAAACAAGATTTTTATACTAAAAGTGATATAGTTGTATTATCAAATAATAATGAAATTATAGTAAGAGAATACAATAATGAATTAATTAATATATACGGTAAAGTAGTTACAATAATCAATAATATAAAATAAGGTAGATATCTACCTTATTTTTAATTCATTGATCTTTTAAACATTCTTTCTAAATCATAATTACTAAACTTAATAATCGTTGGTCTACCATGACAGCAATTATATGGATTATCACATAAAACTAACTCATCTAATAGTGCCTTCATTGCCTCTAAACTCATTTTAGTATTTGCTTTAATAGACATCTTACAAGCAGCAGTCTTAATTAAATGATCATTAAATTTTATTGGATCAAAATCTTCGCCTTTTTGAATTACTTGTTCAATTATTTCTCTTATTGTAAGTTCTTCATAATCAGATTTTAACCATGTAGGTTCTTCTTTTACTATAAATGAATTAATTCCAAACTCTTCAATATAAAAACCAAATGTTTTTAAATAATCTAAATTTTTATTTAAAATAATTGCATCACTTTTAGATAGTTCAACTGTAACAGGTATTAATGGTTCAATTGTACTAATTTTTTTTGATTTTAAGGCTTTTTTAATTTTTTCATAATTAACTCTTTCTTCAGCTGCGTGTTGATCTATTAAATAAAAACCTTCATCATTTTCCGCTAAAATATACGTTCCGTTTGTTTGACCTATTGGATAAAGAACAAGATTTTTCATTTCTACATTTTTAATCACTTCTTGATTATCATTATCTCCTAAATCAAGTGTAGTTTGTCCTTCGATTGCATGATCTTCTGTTAAATGTATTTTATTGATACTTTCTTCTTCAATATTATTTTCTTTTAAAACATCAGTTAATACCTCATTATTTACTTTAAAATTAGAAGAAACCCTAAGAGTAGCATCCGGTATTAACAAATTATTATATAAAGCATCTTTAATTGTATCGTTAATCAATGAATATAAATCCTTTATTTTAGATATTTTAATATCTTGCTTAGTCGGATGTATATTAACATCTATTAAAGTTGGATCAGTATATATATTTAATACAACTATTGGATATTTAATATCTGGTTTATATGTGTAATATGCATCATTAATAGCTCTATTAATATCTGCATTTCTTACAACTCTTCCATTTACAATAGTAATCATATAGTTACGATTAGATTTTAAAATCTCAGGCTTACAAATATATCCTGATATGTCATAATCATCGTTTGAGGCATTAATCTCTATTAATTTAGATGATATTTGAAGGCCAAAAATTTCATGAATAGTCTTCTTTAAATCGTTAGAACCGCTTGTTTTTACTATTAAATTATTATTATTTTTTAAACTAAATCTTATATCAGGACGAGAAAGAGCTAATTTTTCAATAAATGATGTAACATTAGCAAGTTCTGTATTTTCTGATTTTAAAAACTTAAGTCTTGCTGGTGTATTATAAAATAGATTAGTCACTTCAATTCTTGTCCCTTTTCTTGCATCAGACTTTTCATCTACTTCTACTTTTCCACCTTTAACATTTATATGAGTACCAATTTTTCCTTGAGATGTAATCAAATCAACGGATGATACACTACCTATTGATGGTAGAGCTTCACCTCTAAATCCTAAAGTATTAATAAAAAATAAATCATCTTCTTTGTTTAATTTTGATGTTGCATGACGGGAAAAAGCTAAATGAGCATCTTCTTCATCCATACCACTACCATTATCTATTACCACAATAGAATTTAAACCACTATTTTTAAGCTCCACATCTATTTCTTTAGCTTCAGCATCTATTGCATTTTCAACAAGTTCCTTTACAACTGATGCAACTCTTTCAACTACTTCTCCTGCCGATATTTTATTTGCTAAATTTTCTGACATAACATGTATTTTACTCATAATTACCACCCTATTTAAATATAGATTTACGAATATTAATCAAATCAAATAAATCTTCATTAATTAATAATTTACATTGTTTTTTCACATTAATAAAACCAAGTGAAGATATTACAATATCAGTATTATCATCAAGATTAATTTCTTTATATTTAATTCCTTCATCTTTATATATTTTTTTTATTTTAATTAGATTACTAATATAAAAAGTAATGTTATTATTATCAAATCCTTTTAAAAATAATCTATCTTCGATTAAAAATATTTGATTATCTTTTACTTGATAGTTTATTGGACTAACAAAATAAATTGGATTCATTCTTTTAATCAAATTATATTCATTTTTTTGATAAAACGTATTTTTAAGATTAAAACCTGGCGTATCAATAATTTCATAATCATCTATCTTAATCTTTATAAAATCTAATGTTGTATTTGGCATAGTTGATTCAAGTATTTTATTATCACTTTTTAAATGGTTAATCAATGTTGATTTACCAGCATTAGTATATCCTAGTATATAACAAGTTCTTTTATTATTTTTATTTAAAATAGTATAAATAGTGTTTGTATTATAATTTTTCTTAGAACTTAAAAATATTATATTATCATCGATATTATAGATATCTTTTAAATTATTCATTACTTTTTCTAATTTTATATCCTTAAATATTAAATCACTTTTAGATATTACTAATGTTTTTTGGGTTTTTATTTTTTTAAATGTATTAATAGTTTCTTCAGATATATTTAAAAAATCTATTAAAAAAAATACATATGAATTATTATTATTAACTGTATCAATAACTTTTGTTTCATCTATTAATACTTCGTTCATTACTTTTTCATTATAATTTTTTAATTTAAAACATCTTTGACAATAATCAGCATCGTCAAACTTATTTTGAGGAACAAAACCAACTTTAGAATCATCACTATACTGCATTATAGCTCCACAACCTAAACATTTTTTAGTTATGATAGTATTTTCCTTTTTCATATATACCTTTCTTTTTAAGTTTATTTAATATACTTTTTTCAAATCTTCGATTAATTTTTGTTAAAAACTTATCTTCTTCAGTTAATGGATCGACTAAAACTGAAGTTATACCACATCTATTAGCACAAAAAACATCAGTCATTACTTGATCACCAATTAAAGCAACTTCACTAAAATCTAAATTAAACATACCCAGAACTTTTTTTAATTTTCTTTTTAATGGTTTCATAGAAAGATAAGCCGAATCAACATTCAATATTTCTTTAAATGGAGCTACTCTTTTTTTATTACTATTAGATAAAATTATAATTTTCATATTTAAATCATCAATAAAAGCAAATAATTCTTTTACATCCTTTGATGGTTCTTTTTCACCGATTGGAGCTATTGTGTTATCAAGATCAAATAATACACATTTTATTCCATCTTTTTTTAATTTCTTATAATTAACATTAAAAATATTTTTTGCATAAATATCTGGAATAAAATTATTCATTTATATCACTTCCTATCCACAATCGTTTGTTTTAGATTTTGTAAGAACATTATTACAATCTTTATCATAGCATAAATACTTATTTTTATAGTAGAATTTAATATTATCATCTAATATTAAAGTATTGTCTTCTATTTTATATTTTCCACTCATTTCATTAGCAGTTAAATTATTTAATTCTCTACCTAAAATATAATCTTCTTTTTTAACTACAAGTTTATCAACAACTTCATTAACTCTTGTTGATTTAATTCTACTTATACCACCAAATGTATTAATCTTATTTTCATAATCAGAAATATTATCTTCATTTTTATAATATATTGTAATCATCTTAGATGCTTCCTCTATTTTATCAATAATATCAAATGATTTTAAATTAGGCATAGTTTTTATATATGATGTTATTTCATTTATTTGGGAATCATTTACATCATCAGTTAGTATTATTAATGTAGTTGCAACATCACTATACTTACACCATGTACCATGAAATTTATTATCACAACCACACAATATAAATATTGCAAAAATAATTATTAATATCTTTACCCTTTTCATTTCTTAACCACCATATATATTTTATCATGAAATTAAAATAAATTAAATAAAATTAATAAAGGTGATAATATTGTTTAATTTGTTAATTCAATTATTAAAAAATACATTCTTTTTAACTGGAAGCTATTCCAATACGGTATTTTTAGATCCCCTTACTTTTGAAGAAGAACAAGATGCCGTAAATAAAATGCTAAAAGGAAACAAAGCAGCAAGAAATTTACTAATTGAACATAATCTAAGATTAGTAGCTCACATAGTTAAAAAATTTGAAAATAGTAGTGTTGATCAAGATGATTTAATAGGAATAGGAACCATTGGCTTAATTAAAGGAATAGATTCATATTCTAATGAAAGAAATGTTAAAGTTGGAACTTATGTAAGCCGTTGCATAGAAAACGAAATATTAATGTTTTTTAGAACATCAAAAAAGCATAAAAATAATGTATCATTAGATGACACTATTGGATATGATAAAGATGGTAATGCTATTTGTCTAATAGATGTTATTGAAGATAATGATAATGCTCTAGAAGATAAGGTATTTTTAAACGAAAATATTGATTTATTAAATAAATATATAGATAAATTAAATAATAGAGAAAAAGAAATAATTATTAAAAGATATGGACTTAACAATACTAAAGAAATGACACAAAAAGATATAGCTAATGAATTAAAAATATCAAGAAGTTATGTATCGAGAATAGAAAAAAGAGCACTAACAAAAATATTAAGAGCATTTATAAAAGAAAAAAAAGTGTAATAACACTTTTTTACTTTTAACGGAAACCGCCTCCGCCGCCTCCGCCACCGAAGGAACCTCCTCCTCCGCCACCAGAAGAGAATCCACCTCCACCTGATGAGTAGCTTTGAGCTCTTGATCTTGCTGTTGTTGCAGCACTTACTCCAGTTGATGAGAATGTATTAATAAGTATAATATCATTATACATTTCATCACTTATTTGATCTGGATATAAATCTTTAAATTCTTTGGCTACTTCTTTAGCCATACCAAATATTTGTGCGTAGATTAAATATTCTCTCCACATTTTTACTTCAATTGCTGTTTTATCTTTCATTGATGTAAATTCTTTAAAGAATACTTTTAATCCAGCCATTTGAGATGCTTTTTCATTTAATTCATCTGTTGCACCTTGGATTTGTTTATTTTTAACCATTACTGGTCCAATCATTTTTGGATCTTTAGAAAGATCTGCATATTCTGTTGTTAATAAAGTATCAAACCAACCAAGAACTGATGAATAATGACTTGAACAATATTTTTTAAATTCATTAGTTTCTAAAATGTCATCTTTTGCAGCAGCTTTCATCATATTATACATTTTTAATTCTTGATCATCTGTAGGAACTTTCTTAAATTCAATTTTAGTTTCTTTATTTTTAAATATTCCTTTTTCTTCAGTTGTTACGCTAACTATATCATCTTTTATCCATTTAAGAAGTAATGAACCTAAATAATCAGTTCTCTTATTTAATAATTTATATTCATCTGCGATAAGATAAGCTCTATGGAAATTATCTTTAAACGGTAAATCTCTAAATGGTAATACATCTTTTTTAGGATATACTTTATTCTTAATTTTATCACTACCACCAAACTTAGAACCAAATATTGCAATTAATACAATCATTAATGGCCAGAATAATACCCCTATTATTCCCCATACAGTATCCCAAAAGTCTTCTTTATCTGGATCATATTTTGTAGTTCCTTCTTCAGCACCACTAAATATCTCATCCCAACTTTTATTTACTTTATTTGTTGTATTAAAATATCCTTCAGGAAATTTTACAAGTATTGTCATATAATCAGATGATTTAAGACCTTTTTCTGGTGGTTGCATTTCTATATATCCATCATAAACATATGCTGTTCCACCATAATTACCATATCCCCAAACTTCCAAAGTGTCTTCAAATCTGTTATCAGCATGAATTCTAATATAAACATCCTTTGGTTTTGGATTCATATCATATGGTATCAATTGCCAAAATAATATTTGAACTCCATCAGTTGTATTATAAATAAAATTATTTATTGTGTATTTCAATGTATATTTTCTTGAACCATACTCAGAAATACCCCAACATAAATCGACTTCTTTTCCATCCTTATAAATACCATTTGTGTGTTTTTTAGATTCAAATGATGCTTTTATATTCCAATTTTCATTAAATGTGTAAGTAGCCCCGGTATCATCAGAAACACTATAATCAGTTATAAAAGAATTACCCATGTTAAAATATGGATGATATCCTTCAGTACCTTCAGATAATTTAGCATCCCATACCTCTGTAATATGAGCATTACCATTATCATCAACATAGATATCCATAGATATTTTATTTAATTTATTTGATGCACTAACTACACTAATACTACAAATAAATAATAATATAAATAGACTTAAATATTTTATTTTCTTCATAATAGATCATTCCTTTCACTTTAAATTTTTATACACATCACATATGGATGAAACAATAGTTTCTTCCTGTTTTTTTAATAACAATTTTTGTTGTTTAGTATAAGGAACAAAACCCCTTTCGCCTTCAAATTCATAATGAATATTTTGAAGTTCTTCACTTGGATATATTACTTCTACATTGGATTCATTATTACGTATTGAATCAAGTGATAGTTTATATTCATAATAAGTCTCCAGTTTATTTGCTCTTTGAACTGTTTCTTTTAATCTATTAAAATTATATACTAATGGTTCAGTTAATCTTAATATATCAGACATAATAATATTACCATTTTTACTTACTTTTATATCTAATTCTTGTAATATTTCTCTTGGTATATTACCATCAATAATTCCATTGATAATTTTAATTATGTTATTACATTTTTTCTTATAAATTCTAACTGTTTTTTTAAAATATTCTAAAGTATATGGTTCAAAATAATATTTATACGATATTAATTCATTAATACCTTTTGCACTTATTTGGCCACTTGTTTTATTATTACTAAGCTCAATCTTGTCAACTTTTTCTTTTAACTCACTATTTTCATTTTGAAATCTTTTATCTAAATAGCTTTTTATCTTTTTTTCATTTACTCTAACTCTTGCAGTTGCAACATAATGAACTATATCATCATAATTCAATCTTAATTCTTGTTCCAGCTTATTAACTATAACACTTGGATTATAATACATTCTACCACCCTCTATAAATATAATAACATAAAAAGAAAAAAGATTTAATAAAAATTAAACCTTTTTAGAATTTTACTTCAACATTCTTTCTTTCTTCATCAGATGCTTCAAAGAAGTTTGTAGGCTTAAATCCAAACATATTAGCAATTATTACTGATGGGAATACTTGACATGCATTATTGTATGTAAGTACAGTATCATTATAAAATTGTCTAGCATATTGAATTTTATCCTCAGTTTCAGTTAATTCGTTTTGTAAACTTACAAAGTTTTCATTTGCTTTTAATTCTGGATAGTTTTCAGCTAAAGCAAAAATCTTAGAAATAGCTTTAGTAAGTTCACCATCTGCTTTTAATTGTTCTTCTGGAACATTAGCTGTAGTATATGCATTTCTTGCTGATATAACAGCCTCTAAAGTTTCTTTTTCATGTTTAGCATATCCTTTAACAGTTTCTACTAAATTAGGGATTAAATCAAATCTTCTTTTTAAAACTGTATCAATTTGTGCCCATTGATCTTTAACTTTATTTCTTAATCCTACTAATTTGTTATAAGTTGCAATAACCCACAAAATAATTATAGCAACAATAACTAAAACTATAATCCACCACATATATATTCCTCCTTACTAATAATATATTATCATAACTTATTTATTTTTTAAATCTTTTTTTTAAGTTACTTAATAATTTATATACTTTATAAGGAAAACTTATACCTAATTCGTATGCTCCTAAGAGTTCTTCGACATAACCATTAAATCCTTTTTTAAATTCATATATTCCATCATTTAAATCACAACTTTTTATGCCATAAAAATTGTATCTTTTATAATTGTTTAAACATGCATATTTTATCATTTCATATTGAAGTCTATATTGTCCATTAAATTTCATATACTTTTCATATGAACCACTAAATAAATATACAACTTCACTACCATAAGTTATAAACATAGCTCCAGAAAGTATTATATATTCATTATCTTTTTTTAATATATTTAATTCGTTTATTTTTTTATTGATATTTATTAATTCTTTATTTAATGCTTTTTTCTTTTTTTGATTATTAGTACTTAATTTATTATAAATCGATTCTTTTTCGCATAACAATTCATTTAAATATACATTTAAATCTAATTTACATATAAGAACCTTTACTTTATCTTTAAATGCTTTAAACATATTTTGATAATACAATAAATCTCTATCTTTAAAATTTCTTCTTGAACATGTTTCTTTCGTTATCTTTTTAAATATATCTAATTGATTATAAGTTAGTTCTTCAACTATTAATTTATACTTATTTATAGTTTTATTAATAATATTTCTAGTATTAGGCTTCATTTCTTTAAATATGGTTTCAAACTCTTTATTAGTATTTAAAACAAATGTTAATTGAACCTGATTATTATTAATCTCAGTAAAACCATATTCCTTTAAATAATTAATTACATTCATATTATTAATACCATCTTTTATATATTTACCATCTATATCTCTTTCTTTTTTTACAATATATGGATCAATTATTAATCTAAATCCTTTTTTTTGCCTTATAAATTTAATTATTTCATCAGTAAAACGATTGACTAATTCTTTATTAGAATAATCTATTAAATACCCTTTTGATGCTTCATATGTATATCTACCTAAAAAAGAAGTAGTTCTAGTTAATAAAGTAGCACATATTATCTTACTATTTTCTTTTAAACCTACTAAATATACTTCCTTATTTAAGGATTTTAGTAAATCCTTCATATATATGCTTTGAAAAAAATTATTAAGTGGATGATTGACAGCAAATTCATTAAATTCATGTTCTTTTAATATCTTAAATTTATAATTATTATTCATATTACTAGTATTATTTTTATTTTAATAAATATGTATTATTTATTGACATATTATTTTTAGTATTGTATATTATATTTAATGAAGTTGGTCGTCGGCCGCAATTGGCTGGCGGTCAACTTCTTTTTATTATTGCTAATAATTTATTGTTTCTCTTTAAAATTATTGTATTAATCCATTCCCTATCTTTTGATAAATATATTTCTTTAATCTTTCTAATTGCCATATTATTTGACATATTATTCTTATTAATATCTAATATATAATTACTTGTTTGAAATTTTGAACCATTAACTCTATTATCAATTGTTCTTTTTCCAAAACTTTTTATTTCTTTTAAATCCCAGTATTCTTTATTCCAAATGTAATCTGGTGTTCTTATTCCTTCAGGAATATTTACTCTAGGACACAAAAATATTTCTCCCCCAAAAGTAGATTCTAACCACTTGGCACATTCTAATTCACTTTTACTATAATCAAGTAATATGTTCTTACCATCTACTTTCTTCTTTTTATTATTAATAATCCAATAATCTAATTCTTTTATTTCATGAGAATTAGGATTAGCATTTCTAATCCACTTTTTTGTTACATCAATATAATTATTCTTTTTATTTTGCATTTAAACCTCCTGGTAGTTTTAAGATTTAACATTTATATTAGCATTTAATATGTACAATTGTCTATAAAAATCTTTTCTTTTTATTCATTTAAAGTTATAATTATTAAGTAAGGAAATGAAAATTATGAAATTTGAAATATTAAATGAAAAAGAATTTATGGACTTTGCCTTAAATCATGAACAAGCATCTTTTCATCAAACAGTTAATTGGGGAAATTTAAAAGCAATGACTGGTTGGGAAAGTTATTTAGTTGGAGTTAAAGAAAACAATAAAGTAATTGCTGCTTCTTTAATACTTGCTAAAAAAATTCCATTAGGAAAGAAAATGTTTTATGCACCAAGAGGATTTCTAATCGATTATAACAACTTAGAGTTATTAACATTCTTTACCCAAGAAATTAAAAGTTGGGCTAAA
>Ga0247611_10003192_pt1 | contig 24754 bp, 21 predicted proteins | sample 177DNAGHGhighgp2_FD_192422 | JGI IMG/M metagenome (GOLD analysis project Ga0247611, IMG submission 192422) | Sheep rumen microbial communities from Palmerston North, Manawatu-Wanganui, New Zealand - 1770 DNA GHGhigh gp2 | ecosystem: Host-associated > Mammals > Digestive system > Stomach > Rumen... | reverse complement strand
AGAACAGCCTCCCTGTTTCCAAGCTTTTCCGCAAGGGAACGAAGGTCTAGCCCGTCTTTCGTTTTATGTTCAAGGTCTGTTACAGGAAGCAGCTCTCCGAAAAGATTTGGTGTCCACGTTCCGTTGAGAAGCGAAAGCATCGCGGCGTTGTAATCCTTTCCGGTTCTCTCATCGTCTCTAGCACCTGCTTCAACAAGTATCTTTGCGAACTCGTAAGGGTCGATACCCTTAATCTTCGTTGTACATTCAAGAGGATAGTTTCCGAATCCATCCTTTGAATTGACCAAATCGAGAATCTTTGGAACCGACAGCACAATCTTGAGGCATTCGATGTTGCGACCATCTACGGAAGCTGTAATCGGATTCATTCCTGAATAGCTCTTCGGCGCATCATAACCATTCTTGAGAATCTGCTTGACATTGGTATAATTTCCGTTCCAGCACTGCCAAGTTAGAGCGTCGACCATTCCGACATCTTCCACAAAATCGTCGGCTACAAGACCTTTCTCGTATATCGACCTCCTAGAAAGAAGCTTTGAACGAACAGGCTTGTTGGAAGGAATTCCATCGCTGAGAGCCGCACATACGGAATTTTCGTCTTCTGAGAAAATTCCGCTGTTCAGAGGATTCTTGGAATTTTCCTTTTGCTTATAAAATGGAGAAACAACTTTTCCACGAAACTTCGCATTCAAGTCTTTCGCCCTTATGAAATCCCTTGCTTTTGAATCCACCGGAATTCCGTTCTGTGAAGCCCTTATTATATGGTTTGAAGGGTCTTGCTCGGTTTTTCTGTCCTTTTGGGTCTTTGGAACAAACTCCTGCTCGACGCGCTGGTTCATCGGTTTATTCATGCTGCCGACGGTTCTCTTGACGCGGTATGGCTTGACCTGACGGTTCTCGACCTCTACAGTTTTTGAAATGCTTCCTCTTTTTGATTCGTTCACGGACTCATTTGCCACTCCGTTGATATACTCATAGCACTCGTCCATGTCGAGATGCCCATTATGGAAGTCAAGATACTTCAACATCCTCTTAAGAAACCTCTGCTTGGTCTTTCCACCAAACGAACTGTATTCTCCAAAGTCATAGCGTTCGTTTTCAATCGGATTTATTATATACAAAAACTCGTTGAGCGCACCTTCGTCCCCATCCATCGCGCTGCGGTACAATTCATCAAAAGCATTTGTTACGTCAATGTTTCTTATTATGCTAGAAAATACGTCTTTTATGTACCCCTTGATTCCATTGGTGTCTTTGTTGTACATTTTTTGTATTTTATATACATCAGAACTTATGGCATTCAACCTCAAATCAAGAGGTCGAATATCATCTGCCGATGTTTCGTTTAAATTCATTAAATACTTGGCTCTTTCCGATTCAAGAACCTGTTTGTATGCCTGGTAGTATGTCTGACGCATCGGTTTGTCTGCTTTTATTGAAAATCACTTGACATTATTTAGTGTTATGGAAACAAAAAACACTATTTGTGTATCATCTTAGACAACGACTCAAGCTCGTTTTCGGTTATCACAAGAAAATGTGCGTTGACAGCCTCCGCCGCCTTTTTCGCGGCAATCCACTTAGAATAGTTCTTTACCCTTATCTTTTCTGCCGTCATCGCGTTTTTTGTCTTCTTGCCCTTCTTGTTTACAGCTATGTCGTGGATTGACTTCGTTTCAATCCAGAAGTTGGTCGTTGTGCCATTTGGATTCTTCAAAGTAACTATGAAATCCACGACATAGTTTCTCGTAGGATTGTATGTCGTTCCGTTTCGGTTCATCATCAGCGTCGATTTATCAACATATGGAATTCTCTTAGATTCGTATGACCATGCTATTACATTGTCCGCTTTCGGATTGTCAAGCATTGTCATAAGCCTAAGTTCTATCTTGGAACGGAACTTAGGCTGCTTGACAGGACCTCTGTAAGGACCGCCGTCTCTCGGCTTGTATGTTCCGCAAAGCGACTTGTACCTCTTGTTCGAGGAAGTCTTGAAATTGGCATAAATGCTGTTCGGAGCATATCCTACTATCGGAGGAAGATTCATGAAAACCTCCTTCACGGATTCTCATCTTCAGAACCGGAATCGTCAAACGTCGCTATGAGATACTGTTCCCTCGCCCTTCCGTCAAAGGCGACAAGATACTTCTCGTCAAAAGAGTTGAACGCCACTCGGTTGTTCCTGAAAATGTAGTATCCCTCATTGCTGACATATCCGACATCTTTATACGCAAAATTCTCGAAATACTGGAACGTATCAGGCGTCGGATGTTCAAAATACGTCAATTGAACGGAGGTGTTTAGGTCTGCCGTGTTGTATATTATCTGACCATCGACGAGCCTTATGTACATCATGTTCGGAATCTCTCCGTTTTCTATGTGTACCGATGACGGCTCTATCGTGGTAAGACTTCTCTCGACACCATTCCTTCCCTCCCACATCAGGTTTACTCCATCCGTCCAAAGCTTCGTTCCGTCCGTAAAGTCGCAAATGTCGTATCTTCCACTAGATGTCAATGTGGAATCAGGCCAATCATACTTCCACTGGTCATAGTCGAATATCTGGTCTATATGCGCGGAAAGATTTCCAGATACCGTCTCGAAATATGCGTCCGCCTTTGCATATCCGCCGTATACGTTGGACTTATAGGATTTTTCAGGATTGTCCCAGTCATAATGCTTGTTTATTGCATCCGCTCTCTTCTTGGAATAATCCTTCTGCGCATCTGAAGATTTCTTAGTATCGTCAGTTGTTGGTATCGTATCCTCATGAGACGCGATTCTTCTTACAGCAGCGCATTTGAACACACACTTTCCGAGCATGGGAGATATTCCGTCTTGAGCAGTAGGCTTGCGTGAAATCACCTCGGTTATCTCATACTGCTCAACATCCATGTCGTTGGTGTGGTAGTTTATCTCTATTACGTCACCAGGATTAGGATGAATTTTGTTCACAACCTCTTCGTCCTCGAAGAAATCGGAATATAGGACACCGCCATGAAGCTTGTACTTTATCCTGCCACCCTTGGATGCATCGTAATCGCAATACAGGTTGAGGGAATAATATCCGTCTCTGTAGTCTGTCGCAAAAGAACGAAATATATATGGATTGTATGCAACCGAAAGACATCTTCTCGTAGGCTCTTCAACATCCTCTACAAACACGTTGCTCTTTACAGTAGCTCCAATTTCTATCGGAACCACAGCAATTCCGCTGTAAATCTGTGTCTCGAAAGGAATCCTTATGCATCCATCCTTGTCAAGCTTTGCATATCCCTCGACAATATCAGGTCTCAACGGATATTCCTTGAACTGACCTATCTCGTCGACAAATGAAGTTGCAAAATCGTTTATTCCAAAATATAGGACTAAGTTGTCATTTGGGACGAAACCCTGCTCGTTAAGAACAAAATCATATACATTATATTCGACCTTCACCCTTATGTTAGACTTCTTGTCGTATACAGCTACGTTATTATGCCCATAGAGCATTGCGCTAGATTCGTCAGGAGTAACATAATTCGTGTTTCTACGATAGTACTCCACGTCGATTCCATACTGGTTTATGATATCGTTCCATATGTTTCGGAAATAAGAGCGTTCCTGCTTGACAGAATCAAGCTTGATGTAACGAAGTTCTGATGGATTATAGATGGACATTTACACTATTTATTCTCGTGAAAAGTTATGTTTAAATCATTTTTTAGCGAATAGTTGTATACATTACGTATTTTTCCGTATGAATTATCATAAGCGTCTATTTTCTTTCCAAGAAGATGTGATGCAATCATCATGTGCAATCTGTTTGTTTTTATCGTGTCATATCTGTTTATTACATTTAATATCACACTTGTTATCTCATCGCTTTCCTTTTTGGTTATATCCTCTCCATATGCTCCAAATATATTGCTCAAATCAAAATTCGATTCAGTTGAATTAATGGTTTTCTCTACATCTGTTCTAATAAGAGATGCTTCTTTTGTATTATTTCCGCTAACATATTTTTTTGACGATGAAATTGCGTTGCGTATCCTTTCAAAATTAGTATTCATTGAAGATAAATCAATATTATAATCAAATCTTGAAATGTCAATCTGCAAAGCCATATCATCATGAACATAAAATTTCGCCTTTTTATTTCTGCTTGTGCAATATTTGTATGATTCAAGGTCTCTGCAAAATACGGTAAATCTCTCATCGAAAGAATCTACAACATCATCGCAACAGTAAAACGATGATGGCATAACAACACATTTTTTTAGTCTTTTGCTTTTAAAGAATTCATTCAATGGATTCTGATATGAATTTTTATAGTATTTCACCCATCCTCCGCCTCCTCCATATACCAAATTAAAGTCTTTTGAAAGAAGTTCTCTTTTATTTTTCGAAGATACTGTTGTATATTTTAGTTTTAGGTCGGCAAACATCTGAAACTCGGACGAAGATATGAGAAAATCTCCTGCATTTCCTCCATTAGCCCTATATAAAAACTCCCCAATTCCTTTAATTTCTTGAATCAATCTTCTTTTTGAATCAACACCTCTTGTTATTTCGGACAATGGAAAAAAGTTTTTTGGAGGATTTTTTTGGCTTTCATTATTATAAACATATCCGCTATATCCATTCATAGATTTTTCTGAACATCTCTGTATAAATAGATTTTCGTTTGATATGTATACATTTTTCAATATTCCAAAGAAATCATCTGCAACATGATTGCTGTTTTTGTTGTACTCTCTAAGATAGTCATCATATCCATCTTTGAATATCATATATGAATGACTACCCCAACACCATGATTTCAAAATAGACACATAATCGTTCACCTTCTCAGAATCCTTGAATTTATTGTAACCCAATATCAGCATTTTGGCATTGTCTGGTGTATTATTGAGAAGTTCTTCAATTTTATTTTCGGAAAAAGCACATGGATAAGCATCATCTTCAAATATCACAACAAATGGAAGTTCCATAGATTTTGCAAGTTTTATCAACGAAGCATGACTAAGTTCGCACCTATATGTAGGTTTTAGGTCGCTATTGACATATCCCCAAAACATATTCGGAAATTTTATATTTTCATCGAAAAAGAACATTTTTGAAAATATATTTCGAAATGCTCTCATTCTTTCCATATCAACAGAAATATAAAATGAATTTTTGAAAAAATCCTGTAATGAAATATTCTTCATACAGTTATTTATTCATATCATGAATCAAAAAAACATTTATCAGATTTTGTATATGGAAACAAACCTCTTTTAAAAAAATCATATTCCCTTGCAAGATGTCCTATATCTATCGACTGAAACTTTCCTTCAGAACCAATATCAAACGACATTACAGTAGCAGCCAATCCACATGCAAAAAGAACTACATAATCGCGATTCTTTCTTTTTGGAAGTCTTTTGGATATGGCATGCAGTATACGCTTCCTGTAATCAAATGCATTCCTTTTTGAAATCTCAAGCAAATCGACGGATTTTGCGCTATCAAAAATACTGTAACTATATTCCATCATGTATATATCACCGGTAACAAGAAGCACCTTTTTCCCTTTCCATATATTTTTGACAGACTCGAAGTAATCATCAAAAAACCACTTTGGAAGAATATAGTGGTGATATGGTATGGAAAAAACCGAATCGTAATAATGCTCTCTCTTAAGGTATCCGATATAACCATTGTTCAGAATCATGCGCCCATACCCTCTTCCATATATGAAATTCTCTATATATGGATGCTCGAATCCGTCCTTATAGAAGTATATCCTGTTTATGCCAACTTCCACAAAATCACACTGAGATGATATTATCTGCGCAAGCCGTTCGCTAAGCTCAGCATTTCTTTTCTGGAACACATGGTCGACATTGCGTTCGGTCATAATCTTGAACTCACCGTCGCCAAACCTCGAAAAGGACTTTCCTGTATCGGAAAGCATTTCAACTGTCTGCCTTATGTCGTATATCTCAGGAACTTTGCAATGATGAAATATATCCCTTACTCCACCATCAAACCGAATCTCCATATGTGTATCCCTTTTTGTCGAATATGTTATACTTCGAATAATCGATATTCCTTCTTCTATAGACATCGTGTAGGCTGTTCTTGCCGTAAAGGGTGGTGTTCACGCTGTTTCCATATGTCAGCTGACAGCATATGGATTCCTTGGAAGCGTATTTTGATATGTCGTTTCCGATATATATCAAGCCTGAAAGGTAATGGTCTGCCGGAGCAAGCATCTGCTCGTAACGCTGGCATATACGTTTCATGGCATTTCGTGACAGCGCGTAGCAACTTCCGCCCATCAACATCTCATATCTGAAGAAAAACTCGTTATAAGAACCTGAATCAGAAGCAATTTGAAAAGTCTGCGGATTCCATCGCATGTCAGACGGCAACGCATCAAAATTCACGATATCCGCACATGGAGGGATATTTTCCATTATTTTTGATATCTTTCCAATATCCTTTAGAAAACGTATGTCATCCTCCATCACAAGAATGAATTCATGTCCAAGTTCATATGCGGTCTTTATGCAGCCATAATGTCCGAGAGAACAGCTCATCGATGGCACATTCTTGCAGTTGTTGTGCCTCAACTGCTTTTTCGTCACATCGAAGAGTATGTTGTCGAAAATCGTAGGAAACGTAAACCTCCAGTTGAATATTCCTGAATCGAGAATTCCGATTCTATTGAACTCCGTTTCGAGAGATTTTCTCCTTTCAGGATATCCAGTAAAGGAGATTCCCCATATCGAGTCGAAGATTTCGTTCCATTTTATCATTGCGGCAGAACTTGGATTTCTGCCGGATTTTCTGTCTGTTTTATTGACCTTAGCCATTTCTATCAAACCAATTCGATGAAAACAATATTGCCAATGAACATTGAAAAATAATCTTGAACGTTGGCATGTTGAACTTTATACACAGTTTACACACTCCCTGTCGGTAAGCTTTACCTTGTATCCACCAACGGTTGTCATGTGATAAATGTAGAACCCTGTCATACGTTCGAGAATGAAGCCATACGCTCTTCTTTGGTAAACATCCTTTCGCATGAGGTCTATCTCATGGTTTCCAATCATCTTCACGCAGATGTCGATGCACTTCGACATGAACGTCTCCATGAAATCGAAGAACATTTTCTTAGGCATTATGAAAATGTTGTTATTATAAAGGCTCTTCCTGTGGAGGAACCTGTCATATGAGCGAAGCCACTTGCTGTCGCCGCAGAAAACGTCCTCCTTTAGATGCTTGTTAAACAGGTCGAAATCCTCTATGACATGTCCCTCCTTGTACTGCTCGTACACGGTCTTTCCGTCCAAGCTGAAATCCCTCGCGAGAACAGTGTCATCCGAAAGGTCTTCGTCCTTCCACTCGATGAACCTTCTATAATGGTTGAATCCTATGTATTCTGGACTTCCAATCTCGTCATAGTGTTTCCACACCCAATACATCACAGTAATCTCATTCAGATAACGGTTCATTCCAGAAATATTGTCACCTGTGTCGTCTCCTAGCATCGACTTGATGGTTTCGGAATCACCGTGATAGTTAACCTTTCCTCCAAAAATAGGAATATAGACGTTGCTGTCTATTATTCTATCGTCGATTGGAACTTCCTTGTGGAAAATGCATAGAATCTTCAGTTTTGACGGAACTGAAGAAGACAATGCCGATTTCAATGAAACCGAATCTCCGTTTTCGGAATCAACCTTCTTTTTCCTACGTCCTCTTCTCTTCTTCGGCTTTTCCTCTGTTATTTCGCTTTCTGAGGAATTCGACGAAACCGTTTCCATTTCAATTATGGAATTTTCCGAAGATTCTCTTTCAGCAGTCTTTTTTCTTGTCTTTCTCTTTGCCATTTCAATTAACCTTATTCTTTGAATCAAATCGCTTCCTTTACCCATCTTTCAGGGATTATGCTGCTTCCGTCTATTCCGCTCTTCGGGTTGAACCATTTGTCCGGAAACACGTTTACCGCACCATCCCTTTCGTCAAGCCAGCAGCACCACCAACTGAACGTGGAACAGGACATGATATGGTCTCTGCACAGTGCGGCAGACATCATGCAGTCCTCCGCACTTCCATCTAGAAACACCGCTCCATCTATCTTTATGTTCTCCCTACACCAGTTTAAGTCGTCTGACGTTATGAAGCAACAGCGTCCCTTGAAATGCTTGTTGTACATGGAAACGTACCAGTCTGCGGAAGGAATTGTGAAGATGTCCTGCAACTTCAGATAATCTCCCCTTCTAACCGACATTCCAACTCCATCCTCTATCCCTGCATATCTTTCGGAAAGCCTCTTCCTGTCCTCGTCGGTTATGAAAAACGTCCCTTTCACAAGCTCCTTGTCAAAATGCCTTTCACTTTGAAAATAACCGTCGAGCAAAACGTCTCCGTCGTAATGGGGAATTTCCTGGAAAGTGAAATCCTCCCTTTCCCTGAACACGGACACTCCGTTTACGTGCCTTGAAATATCTATCGAATTATTGAACCTGAACTTCGACAAAAACTTGTCGTAGAACCCTACAGGCGTAAGCATCTTGTCCTTTATGACAAAATCGACTCCGCTCTTTCCATGCTTCTTGGAATATGACAATGCTGCGGAAATCTCGAACATGATGTTTCCGAGCCGTCCATCCACCATAGAAATGACGCTTCCTCCGGTATTTCTGTTTTCTTCTGTCATGGTATAAAATCCTTTTTATTTATTTTAAGAACAAGACTTTTCGCATAATTCCCTACGGCAAATATCCTGTCTCTAGTCATTCTCTCAAACGGAACACCATTGGAATTCGAAAATCTTGTGAACCATGTATGCAGGCATACAAGATTTCCATCATCATCGATGTCAGGAGAACAATATACTGCGGACGTTATGCCTGACTGGTCTGCATCGCATGGATAATCCCTTCCAAACATTGAGAAAACATCTTGCTTTCCATCATACACTCCGAGGAAAATATCGTAGTAAGGCTCTACGTTCACCGTCTCCGTATGAGTCCACGGCTTCTGGTTCTTTCCATAGTATATCTCATACTTGTTGTGCGGATTGGAAATCTCATCCGCATGTGGAACACTGAAATGCTGTTTCTTCGCGTTCTCCATAAAATGAGCATACGCGGCAATAACATCTGTATTTCTTCTTAGTGTTTCGAATCTTATATTTTTCAATATGGAATCATATGACGGAGGATTCTTTCGGTTGTCGTTGAACGTCCATTCTCCGCTTTCGGATGATTTAAATGGTGCAATCTGTTTAACGTCAACAAACATCAAAAACGGGTTTATAGCAAACCTGTTCGCGTTTCTGTGGCAGAACAAGCCTCCGTCAGGAGGTCCTCCTAGAACACATCCACTTTTGCGGAAATCCGAGAAAAGCTTCCAAAGATTCTCATGGCTGGTTATGAAACAATCTGCGTCGATGTATATAAGATAATCGAAACCATGCTCAATCGCATAGTCGAACATCTTGAGAAATGCGTTCTTTCCGAACCACTCTCCGTTCTTCGACTCAAGCACAACGAAATTGTCGTCTGACGCGATGTCGCAGTACGTCCGTATGGAAAGCCTAAGAGGACTATCCGCTCCGTCGTCACCGTTCGTTGCAAACAGCACTTTCGCATCTCGGAAATTCTTCTTTACAGAAGAGGCGTATGTGGATGTCTCATCGCTCATGACTCTATGAAGTCTCCGTATGTGTATGGCTTTCCATCATTCATGTTGTACTCGGAATAAATTATATTTGACTTTGAATACACTCGATGGATTGTGTTCACACCTGCGTTAGAAACCGACATGGACGATGAATAGGTTGCCTGACATGAAAGATTCGTAAGAGAAAAGCACTTTTTCAATTCCGGAACAGGAATCTTTGAAGTATAGTTGTCGGCAGGGATTATCACTGAATCGTACAGTGTTTCAAATTTCAAAAGTGCATTTTTAGAAAGCGAATAGCATCCACACGAATCAAGGTCTTCGTATTCCGAATAAAAATCGTTTATTTTTCTATTCTTATAATAATTATAGACGTTTTGCGGTACATTGACGAAATGGTCGAACAGAACGATGTCGTAGTCTTTAGGCATCTTTTCGAGAATCAGCTTTATCCTGCTGAGGTCGTTGAGAAACCTCGAATCGTCCTCGATTATCAATACGCGCTCATCTCCGAAAAGAACAGACTGCTTTATACAGGAGTAATGTCCTGCCCAACACTTGAGTTCGGTCGTAGAATGTAGCTTTCCAATCGAGGGATTTGCATCCAAAACCTTCTTACACATTTGAAAATAAGGAGAATCGAACGTAAGGTTCCACTGAAACTTGGGATGTTCCGATATACCTATACGGTCGAATTCCCTTCTAATCGCATCGCGCCTCTTCACATACGGAATGAACGATATGCACCATATACGGTCGAAATATTTTGTCCAGTCGATGTGCAATCTGCTGAAATCGTCACTTTTCATTTTTTTAGTCTTCTATTCCGTTTCCGAAATCGTGTACGAGCTTGCTTTTGAATGTGATGTTTCTATACCATTTGACCACGTTCACAGACTTTACGAGCATCATTAACATCGAAGGAAGAAAATGCTCGTCGGTGCAATCGAACGTTATCTTGAAATCGGAATAAATTCTGTTTATAATGTTCATGCAATGGCAGACTGCAAGAAGGTTGCTGTTGTCGACACGGAATACTACAGGGGTTTCATTCAGTATGTCGTAGAGTTTTTTCCCATATCGCTCATCGGAATTTATCCTCTCATCATATTGAATCACTTCCTGCAAATTTCCGTTGATTCTACACAGCGAATTGTTATCAGGAGGGAATGCGCCATCAAGGTCGAAAGTCCATGTATTGTTCAATCCTATGACTGGAATACGGTCGAGAGTAGAATGAATCCACAGCCAAAGCTCGTCATGTGTCGCACGGGTTATGTTGTAGAACGAGTCATAGTCTTCAAGCTTTTTTATCGTCTCTTCGGAAAAAATACCTTTTGGGAAAAAGCAGCAACCTGTAAGATACTTATTGAAACAACTCTGTTTGAGCTTTATATCAGCAGCCATTTTGTTGATTATCTTGTGCTCTGCTCTGTCGATGTCTACAGGATTCAGCTCATGGGCTATTATATGGTCTTTGTGTCGCTCATGCTCCTTGTAAAGCTCCTCGAACATCCATTTCGGATATTTTATGTCGTCATCGCATGTTATGATATTGTGGTCTGGATATTCCCTTACGGTATGGATGAACTTGTTAAAGGAACGCCATTTGGCTGGACGCTTCTTTACGACGATTCTGTCGCTATGGATTTCAAGGTTCTTAAACTTCGCAAATTCCTCGTCCGTCAAGTCGTCTTGGACGTTTATTACAAGGGTCTTGAATACGAGAGTCTGATTTAATATGGAATAAAGAGTCTGTGCAAGCTTGTCGTATCTCTTTGAATATGTCGCAAGAGATACAACTACAGGGGTTGTCGGCTTTAAAGTCAATGACATGGTATTATTATAGCATTTTTTAATATCATACGCAACTATGAATAATACTTATTTTCGACACCATATCTATTAAGATTGGCCGACTTTATATATTCGTCTTTGACTTTTACCACTTCATCAAATGTTTGTTCGTCTAATATAACTGCTTTTGTTTCAACATCAAAATCATAATGCTCAACTGAATCTTTTTGTATTCTTTTTATTTTAAAATCTTCAATCCATTTATGTCTATTAAATTTTGGCTTGAATATTCCATCACGTATTTTTGGAAGTATTGAACGAGATATTCTAAAATGTTTTTCACAAAATTTACATACTGAATTGAACCCATAGCATAAAGCAAAATCCACATCTTTGTAACATAGAAAATAAAACCAGTCAGCTTCTCGTTCTATCATCTCGCGAACCTTTTCGACTACAATCTTTTTACCTTTGTGAATTTTTGATAGGAGTTCTTTTACATGTTGAAGCATTTTTCTACCAGTATTGACTTTTCGAAGTTTTTCTTTCAACTCTGGCGACATCTTGCGGCACTGTGATTTCATTATATTGCTCAAATGTCTTTTCTCTTCATCTGTTCGTTTACGTCCAAGTGTTGGACTTATGTGTGTTTTATAATATTCTTTCATTGCTTCGCTTATTTTCCTACTGCGCTCAGGATTATCATAATTCCCAGTATACCCACCATAGCCTCCTTCATGCAAATTCGTTTTACACTGCCCTTTAGATTTATATTCAGATATGAGTTCACGTTCTTTATCAAGAGCTTCCTTTTCAAACATTTCATCAAATAGAATCTTGACATCTACTTCATCTTTATGTTTATTAATAATGTTCAGAAAAAACTTGTTTCTATGATTCTTTATGTCATTACAGCGATTTCCCTTACCTTTTCCTATATGAAAAATTTCGCCTGTGCTTTTAAAATACCATGCATAAACATAATAAATTTTGTTATTTGTATCCATTTGTAGACGTTTCCTTAAAAAATCATTCGCACCAGCGTCTACTCCAGTGCGAACGAAAGAAATCGTTTATGCATTCTATAGTAGACGTCGAATGTGTCTACTATTTAGTATTCTAATAATTGGAATTGAAAATACTGCTAATTGTTTTTACCCTCTTTTTAACATCTATTATATGTTGATTTGAACTTCCCACCCAAGGCAATTCAACAGACCTCATTGCTTCTACATATTCTCCGTCTATAACAGTATCAACATACAACAAAATATCTTTCATTGTATCATCATTTATAATATCGTCCCAAGTATAACCGGTATAAAGACATATGGTTTTGTTCGGAAATCGTTCTTTGACCTTTTTAGCAAAATTGATAACAGTTTCCCTATTGGATGAAAACAATGGGTCGCCTCCACTTAAAGTAAGTCCAGTACACCAATCCTTTTCAAGTTCAATAAAAATCTCATTTTCCGCAACTTCATCAAATGGAACACCAGCCAATGGATTCTGCGAAAAAGGATTTTGACATCCTTTGCAATTGTGACTACAACCAGAAACCCAAAGAACAACTCTTAAACCATCATAGTTCAGCTGGTCACATTTCGTTATCTGTAGATAATTCATGCAACCTCCAATTACATCGATTTACGCTCATTGAACTCTGTAAGTTTATGGTCGGCATACATCGTTCTTCCACGTATTTTCGAATATGAGAGATAACCATTCATACGCTCTATTCTAGTCAAATGCGTACTACCGCACTTTGGGCATACATCAGCATCTGTGAAATTAAAACCACAATCTTCACAGAAATTTTCCTGGAAATTGACTCCTTCATAGAATCCCATTTTCATTGCACGGCGAACAAGCGTCTTTATTGCTTCAAGATTGTACGGCAATTTATATCGAACATATTGTATCTGACCACCATTGCAAAGATGATACATAGGATATTCAATGTCCTGCTTTTCTATTGGGGTAATATCGTCCCTTACGCAACAGTGAAATGAATTTGTCATGTATTCATGGTCAGACACATCCTTTATTATTCCATATTTTGCTCGGAACTGCTTAACCTGTAAATGACAAAGAGACTCGCCGGGTGTTCCATAAATTGCATATAACACTCCATCTATCTTCTTGTACTTATCTGCATATTCATTTATGTATTTCATGACCTTTATAGCCCATGAATTGTCTTGCGAAATAGACTTGCCTGTTTCAAGAATAGATGCCTCGTTCAATCCCATCACTCCAAAACTTACAGTCATAGGCTTGAGAAAATCAAGTCCAAGTTCCTCTTCCGGGTCTTTGTTTCCGCCATAGAATCCTCCTTGACAGAAACCAAGAGGATTTATGCCAGCCTTGAAATGAGAAATATATTCAATCGTCCTCTTATGAATCCCACGAACCATGTCAAGATAATACTCGAATACTTCGAAGAAATCTTTTCCCTCCTTCTTCGCCTTTGCGACAATCATTGGAAAGTTGAACGAAATTGCACCCATGTTAAAACGTCCATCAAATACTGGATAGTCATTCTCATCGGCAGGCTCCATCCCTCCACGAACATACCACGCACTTGTGGCGGCGCGACAGCCCATTTTAGACACGGCTAACTTATATTTCTTGTACATAAGCGGTGTGAACCCATCTCCGCTTAAAGAAATAAAGTCGGGATACATTGATTTTGAAGAACAGTCTATCGCCTCGTCAAAAAGCCATTCAAGCGATTTACCCTTTCCATGAAGCTCTTCATCATAAAAGAAGCTAAGCTTCGGGAACAACACAGGGTGCTTAAATCCAGGTTTACCTTGCCCTTCCTTACGAACTTTCAATGCAGCAGATGAACACATTGTCTCGAACTTGCTTGTTCCTATTCCAAAAGTTATTGCTGTAAAAGGATAGTCCCCTCTGGATGAAGCGACAGAATTGAATTTCATTTCCCAACTCTGGAAACCCTGTTCGTAATCCCGCTTTACCTTTCTTGTAGCATAATCATCGGCTTTTTTCTCGATTCTGCAAAAAGAGCTTTCATCCTCCACAATTTCATCCCAGTCTTCGTATTGGGATTTAGCAATGTCCATATACTCATCATAGTATAACTTGTATGATTTCTCCGCATATGGTGCAAGGAGCTTGTCAACCTGCGGTATCGTAAATCCTCCATATTGATAGGAAGCAGCATTTAGAGTTACATCGCCGATTAAGTCGAACGCCACTGCAAGGCTCTTTGGTTCGACATAATCAAGATTGCCCATGAAAAATCCACCTTTAAGAACATTCTGCATATCAAATATACAGCAGTTTATCGTGTCGAGGCGAGAACCCCTGTCATGAATGTAAAAATATCCATCAGACATTTCCCTTTCCTCTCGATTCGTAAGAAAAAACTTTTTATAAAGCTCGCTGTTTAATTCATTATAAACTATTGCCTTTTTTGTTGTAACAAGCGACGAATCAGCATTTGCATTACTACGGTCTCCGACAAAATTAAGACTAAGTTTCTTCGAATAAACCTTGTCAAGCATTGATGCAAACGCACTCTTGTTATCCCTATATTCTCGATATGATTTAGCAACAGAAGCATTTACCTGGTCAAGCGCACATTCCACCATATTATGAATCGTGGAAACTGGTACAGCTGTCTCATTATATTTCAACTGATTACGAACTGTATCTACAACTTTCTTTTCCTCCTTATCAGTAAGTTGTATACACACGCGCTCGGCAGATTTTCGTATGGCTCTCTTGATTTTCTCGCCGTTAAAATTCTGTTCTTCACCATTTTTCTTCAAGATTTTTATCATACTGTAATTCTTTCTCGAAATTCTTTTTGTCCGTCATTCAGCAAGACATGATTGTACCACAAATCGCTTTGTTTTTCAAGCCTCGGACATGTCCGTTCCAAGACACAATAAGCGACGAGACCGCTGAAAATCTCTTTTGCAGACCGCTCGTCGCATGCTGTTCTATGGTACATCTACTGCATCATGACCATCTTATTTATGCTCGATTAAGATGGTCTGAACAAACTGTCCAATTCTTGTTATTTCAAGCAATTTTCCACTGTTTTCAGTCATTTTAACAAATCAATCAATTCCCTATGTGCCAAGGCTCCTCGCTCACAGGCAAAGCCGCCATAGGCTCATCCCCTATCGAAACAAGAAAGTTCGACTTTCCTCTGTTCCTGACCTTAATATGGATGTCGTATTCCTTCGCTTCGCCTGTTCTGCTGTCTATCACGTCCTTTGAGTTCTCCATGCAGTACCTAATCATCTCAAGAAGCATCATAACCTGAGTCGCAGTGTTTCCGTCTGTCATTATTGTGAACGGAAGCATCTTCGTCTCCATGAAAGCGTTTCCTGAACGTTCCATCCTATTAGAACCTCCGTTGAAACCGTTTCCTCTGCCGTCATGAGATTCCAAGCCATTTTTCTTTACACCCTCGAAACCATCAGAATCAATTTCATCAGGAATCTCAAGGTCAAAGTCCTCATCGGTCGTATCTTCGCTTCCAAATACTGAATCGAGCATCCTCGATTCCCTCAGCGAAAGCCTTGTTGGTCTGTTTGCCGTACTTCTATTCTTCATGTCCACAAAGAAAGTATATACTTTATGGTATGCCTAAGCTAACGATAATCTACCGCGTGTGCGACTGTGTTGATATGCTGCATACAACACGGAAAGAAGGACTGCACGAATCGAACGTGAATTCGCCAAGATTCTATGACATTCCAAAGCCATATCTCATAAAGAAGTGCATATCTTCCGTGAAGGACGCAATGAACGCCGCGAACCAGCTGAACGAAAAAGACAGAATCGTCATGGAGTTCATATGCGTCTACGACAGATGCTCGGAAGACACCCTTGCGTTCATAAAGAACCTCATTCCTGACGCAAAGATGGTCTGCTCGAAAGGCTATGGAAACGGAGCGTCGTTCGCTACGTGCGTTGACATAGCGAACACTATGGTTGACGACGAGACTATGGTTCTCTTTCTTGAAGATGACTATTCGTTCCTGATGCAGGACGGACTGATAAAAGCCGTGAACATGCTCAGTACGGCAAAAGAGAGAATCGCCAAGGACAATGGATGGTGTGGACTGTTCCTCGACGATTATCCTGACCGCTACAACAAAATAGGAATGAGAGACAACACGTCAGTCATGGTAACTCCTTTCGGTCATATCATGTCGATAGACAGCAGCACATGCTCGTTCATGACATATGTCGGCGCGATAAAGGAGAACTACTCGAACCTAATCAAGTTCAAGGAGTATCCTTCTGTGCTTGAAAGAGACTCGGTCGACCTGATGTGGAAAAGCGTAAGGTTGTTCTGCCCTGTTCCTGCGATAACGCTGCATTGTCAGCTTCGGTCGCACATTCCGCAGTATATCAATGCGGACAACCTCAAGAGAATAATGGAGACCTGAGACATGATGCCGTATAAAAAGAAGTGCGGAATACTGATACCTGTATGGAAAAGGTTTCTCAACGCCGCAGAAGTCCGGTCATTCGCGCAGTGCAAACTTATACTTGGAGGAAATGAAGACTACGAGATAATCCTCTTCGGTCCTGAAAGGCTTGACGAAAAGTACTATCAGGAGATATGGAAGAGATACTGCTGCTTCGGAATCGACGACGGCAAGATTCCGCAACTAAGGATAGTCAAGTTCCAGGACAGGTGCTTCGAAAGCAGATTGTCGTATTCGCATCTTCTCTCCTCGAAGGAGTTCTACAGAAACTTCACTGACTTCAAGTACATTCTCATATACCAGCTCGACGCATGGGTGTTCTCTGACGAACTTGGAAAATGGTGTGACGATGGATATGACCTAGTTGGAGCACCATGGTGTCATCTGTGCAGGCTTGGAAATGATGGAGACTGCTCAAAATACCACTCGTCGCAGTTCGTCGGAAACGGAGGACTGTCGCTCAGGAACGTCGAGTCGTTCATAGACAAGCTTCCATACGAAACATTCGACGAAGCGATGTACAACGAGTCCATTAGCGAAGACATATATGTCTCAATGATTAGGGAGTTCCTTCGTCCTTCCTGCATGGAGGCTTGCAAGTTTTCCGTAGAGACCAATGCGAAGAAACTGATAGATGAAGTGAACGGAGGAAAGCTTCCGTTCGGATTCCACGGATTGCAGGTATACGACGGAGAGCTTTTCGAGAAGCTGTGTGGCGAGACTTTCAAGGGAAAAGACATGGAGATTTTCAAAAATGGAAGATAACAATACGAACGGCGGAACAACTGTAAAAGAACCAAGACTGATAGTGTCTATGGCTTCGTATCCGAAACGTTTCGGATACTGCAAGCGAACACTAGACTCTATTCTTCACCAGACCATAATCGACCTTGCAGATTGCATCTACATAAACATAGACGACAATCTTTCGCAAGAAGACATTGCCAAATATGAATCCCTTAAAAAATACAGTCCAAAAATAAAAATAAGGGTATGTCCTGCAAAATGGAAGAGTGCGAACAAGCTGATATGGACATACAAAGAACATCATGACGACGTTATAATATGCTTCGACGACGATAAGAATTATCCGTTGACTGCTATGGAACGCCTTTACCTCGAATGGAGAAAGCACCCTGACTGTATTGTCGCGGAAGAAGTGAATCCATACACGATGGATGTAAACGGCGTGAGATACATAGACGACGTAGATATAAAACTTAAACAGAGAGATTTCGCAAAGTATTTGTCAAACAACTGTCTTTTTCCTCCAAACTGCTTCTCTGACTTGCTGTTCGATTTCGACAAGTTCTGGTATGTCACTCAGGGGAATCATGATGAACTGTGGTTTTGGATTGTATCTACTCTCATGGGTATTAGGGTCATAGGTCTTGATTGGACATATGCATGTTTCATAGACGGAATATGGATGGAAGACGGTGAATCGGACCTGTTCAAGATAAATTCGGACGACAACGTTAGAAACGGTTACTATCGAAGAATGAACGAACTGTTTGGAAAGGACATGAAGAATGTCATGATGTCAAAGCCAGTCCAAATAGACTTCAATAGTGAGAACAAGGTCGCCATTCTGAATTCCCTTAAAATCATAAACGACCATTTCAGGATTTTCCCTGTCGAGTTCCATGCCGACAGAAATCTTAGAAAATCATGGGTGTGGCATCTTGAGATAAAATTGAGGGAATACAACTGGTATAGCTGCGTCGTTATTAAATAGACGTCTCCACCGTAACCGCCAATAGAATCGATTCAAGTTCTGATTCATCTATGGAAGCGGAGTTTGTTTATTTTTAATAATATAACAAAATTAAATAAATTAACTTTTTATATATAAAACATCAACGTCAGCTGCGGCTTGTTGATTGTTACTTGTTCCAAAAACTTTCTGTAAACAAACATATGCGACAAGGTCATTGAGATACGCACCGCATGCTACTATTGTAGGGCTATCTCTATCTTTACTTCTAAATCCAGCTATAGCAATTGGAGTATAGCCATTAAGTGTAACATTTGTTGATGTTTCGACATGCGATGAAGCTTTTACCGTTACTTTGTTACATGGCCAAGTTCTTTTAATTAAATAATTGATTGGTGGATATCCCCCTCCAGAGCTAATGTCAGTCCTGTACTCGGTAATCGTACCGTTCGAGTATCCGATGCTGGCCACCACGTTTCCTGAGGTCGGTGTGCGGGTTATCGAAATAGGGGGATATCCAAGCGTCCCCTCTACGGTAGAGCCTGATATGGCAAGGCTTGTCAGGACGGTTCCTGTTCCTGACATTCTTGCCGCAGTCAGCGCGGTCACGTTCTTCTGTAGGTTGATGGATGCAGAATTGTTTTCAAATGTCACGCTTGATATTACATTACCTGTACCAGAAACCTTTACATTAAATTTTGGAGCATAATTTACAAGTGAAGCTTCAAGATTTGAACACGAAGAACTAATTGTTGTTAATGATGACGTAATATAATGCAAAGAACTATCAAGACCATTAATATTGTTTATTGATGGTCTGTCAGTCGTTCCCTTTAAAATGACAGTTCCATTAGTATCTACATATCCAGTAAGTGTTTTAATGAAATTATTGCCTGTTGCTCCAATTGTTCCTTTTGGGTCATTATAATCTCCCTCTGTTGTAAGAAGAAGATTTGTAAGTACTTTTCCAGTTCCACCTCCAGCTGGATATGAACTACACACTGTTATAGAACCACCTTTTAAATATATTGGTTGTGTAGGTCCACCAATATTTTTATTAGTAGTAAATGGAGTTATAACACCACTACTAAGAAACACAGGAACAAGAGTTGAACCAACAGTTGCAGTTGACTGTGTTATCTTTCCCGATTTCAGATATGTGATGGTCTTTCCTTCATTGTCAGTTCCAACGTTGACATTCGATTCGGTAAGAGTGCCGTTGTTCAAATAGACGATTGTCTTTCCGTCATCTCCTATAGTTCCTGTTGATGGAGTTATTGAACCACCATCCATATATACAAATCTTGCAGAGCTTCCCTCTGTTGTATTATCCCCTCTCGTCACAACATTATTTGATATTGCAACTGCGTTACCTTCTGCATTTATGTAAACAGGCTTTACTGAGCTTCCTATAGCTCCTGTGGAACCGCCTCTTTTTACATAGTTGGTCGATATTGTGCTGATAGAACTTTGGAAAAGGTCGCTTACATATTTCAATGTAGCTATTCTATTATCTTTAATTGTATCGGTAATTGTTACTGCATTTGCTGTACCTTGAAAATTAGCAGTAGACCCAGACGGAAAATTCAACTGTGACCCACTGGTTCCTTCTATATTCGCCCCGTTTCCTAAAGTTATATTTGCATTGAAAGTGTTTGTGCCAGTCCAAGTATTTGATGATGATTTCAATGAAGCATTTGAGAATGAAGTACCAAAAGTTGTCTCAATTCTGCTTTTCAAAGAAACAGCATTTGCATAGATTTTGTCAAGAACATTGTCACTTCCTTCTTTGACATATATGTTGTAAGTTCCTTCACCGTTTGACTGAAACGTGCTATTGATGTCATTTTTACCAGACCAGACGTAGCTGAAATTGTCAGATGCCTTTGCATGATATCCACCGGCATATGAATAATCACCGGTTGCGGAAGTCTCAAATCCCTCTGCATGACTGTAGTTGTTCGCAATACAGCCATAGCCGTTTTGCAACGAGTTTGTGATGTCGACCGGCTGCTTGAAGCTACCTGCGACGTTTATTGTTCTGTCAGCCATTTGATGAAAAAATATCCGTAAAGAAACTGTTTTCTATATTTAGTTTTTGTCAACTGACTCCATCAATCTACAGAAGTAGCGATATTTGCGGAAAAACGAAATATCTTATTATGATGTAAGCGATTCTACTTTACGTTTAAAATAACAAGAATCAGTTTAATGTATGCAGTGGTATATTTATTGTAAAGAATAATATGATGTTCAAATCAATATGCTAACAAATTAATTGTACATCCAACATATTGGTTTTGAGTATAAAATCCAAAAAGTCCCGCATCTGTATATGGCAATAATATCTCTTTTACATAAGCTATTGACCCATGCCATGTATCGTTTCCATTCTTTTTAAGAGATGCATTGTACCATGTCTCATAAATTACTCTATTTGTAAAAATAAATTGCAAACTACTTGGTTTATTCGTATAAGGAATGTATTTTACATTTAAAGAGGAATTTCCTCCATTGTATGTATTAAGAGTTGTAGTTCCGACAACTCTTCCATAATTTTCACATTTTGTTAATATACCTGATTTGAGATATATCGGAGTTGAGGAATTTCCTATAGTACTATTTCCAATCTTTATTTTTTGGGAATCATCACTATTTACATTTCCGCTTATTTTAAGAAATTCCCCATCCTGCATAATCCTTGCACTGCTTCCGCTACCGTTGCTCATGTATATTCCACCATTGGCGTTCAGAGACGAATTGCAGGTGACATCTCCGTCGAAAGTCGCACCCCCACCGGTCTTTCTTACGAAATAGGAATTGCACCATCCAGTAGTCGCTATTCGGTTTTCGGAAGTGGATGTTGAAAAGGGAGGAGTTGGAGCAAAACCGTATGAAGTCGTTCCGGACGATGATATGAATACTCCAATGTTTGAATTGGTCAAAGAATTCGTCTCGTTTTTATACGAAACCAAAGATATAGAAGAACCATTTGCATCAATTGAATGTATTATCTTTCCAAAAATGTTTTTTTCATCGGCAGTTTTTTTGCTGTCCGTAAATCCTATTCCAATTTTCAGGCTACTCGAACCGCTGATTGATTGTCCTTTTGTAAAATCAGAATAAATCAACGGATTTATTCCAGACGGAACATTCGTTCTGCTGCAATCGACAAGAAGTCCTCTAAAATCTTTTATGCCAGTTATCATCTCGTCGTACTTAATATGGACTACATCATCAGACTCAGTTATCTTGCCAGATGAAAGATAGATTGGCTTAATCGATGAGCCTACAGTAGCAGTAAGAGAACTTAAACGACCACCGTCAACAAAAACAGGCTGTATACTGGAGCCTATTGAGGCATATCCAAGCCTAATGCTCGATGCGGTGCTATATTGAGAATTGTACTCATTTATCTTGCACGGAAGAACTTCCAATTCATTATTATCGTTCAAACCTATGTAAGAACCGCGAGCTTCATTTTGATTGAACAGGCTTATTCCGTAACTGCGGCTTTTTGATATTACTTTAACACCATTTGACGCAACAAGAGACCCTGTAAATGTTGCTCCGTCCTTTCTTGCGTAATAAGTGTTGGACCATCCTATAGTAGGAACTACCGTAGAGTTGGTTTCGGTTACGTTCATCACTCCACCACCGCTGTTTGTCGGTGTTGGGGCGAAAGCGTATTTTCCGTTTCCGTCGTTGGTTATCCTTACTCCGATAGAGGTATTTGACGAATTTCCTGTATTGTTTGCATATGCGGAAATAAAAGATTCCGTATAGTCCCCTCCGGATTTTACAGCAGTGCCTACGTTTCCAATTCGCATACTCTGCTCATTGTATTCTGAGGATGGCGTTGAGGTAAATATGAAATCTACATATGCGCTGCTTCCATATGATGTAATGTTTCCTTTATTGACATTAGCATATATCTTTGGAGAAGACCTTAACATTGTCAAGGAAGACGAGAAAATCTTCCTTCCTGAAATCTCCTGGTTTAATAAAGTATTTACCACGTTGTTGCACTCGGTTATTACACCGCTGCTAAGATAAACAGGGATATTCAATCCTCCAACAGTGGCACTTGAACCAACCAAAGAGCCGTTTGTCATGAATATCGGTTTGGTATTGCTTCCGACATTCGAAGTGGACTGAACCAACGATGCGTTAAGAGATGAAGTTCCGGCAAGATAAATAGGTACTGTGCCTGAACCTATCGAACCGCTGTTTCCTATGAGTCTTTTCGAAAGGGATGCGGCGACATTTTGCACAAATTTTGTATTTGCTGCCAAAGACGATGAGTTTGTTATGTCATCTTGGTCTGCAACATAAAGAAGTCCTGGAACAAAATTGGCAACAACCTTTCCGCCTGTCGTGCTTGTCGAAGACAGTTCCACGGTATTTGCAAATTTTGTAGGTCCCTGGAACGTGTTCTCCCTCGTATCCATTCCAGAAAATGCACTTTCCCTTATTGCAGTGCATACGTATTCAGTCGTCGCTACCGTATTGTCGCCAATATCTTCCGTATCATAGTCAACCGTCTTTGCCTGAGCAGTTCCATTTGTAAAATCTACTGTAGCTCCATTTTCAATAGATATTCCATTGAACGTATTGTTGTTGGAATTGAAAGTGGAATCACCAGATACGTTGAGCTTAGAGCCAAATGTAAGAGTTCCGCTTTCAGTTTCCTTAAGCGATGCCGTAGGAGTAGAATTTCCGTTGAAATGGAACAGCAACCCACCATTGTCATTCGAGTTTATGTGTATGGAAGAGTTATCTATTACAACCTTATTGTTGTTCGAACTACCTACTGCAATGCTCGACGTAAAAGTCTTTACGCCGGAAACGGTCTCTATTCCTGTCTTGTGAACAATATTGTTGTCCTGTGAAAACGATGAAGATGAAAGAGCCTGTGCAACAAATCCTGAAAGTTCTCCCATGTGGGTCTTGAGCGATTTCGAACCAATGAACGTTCCATCAAGATTTCCGTTAGGATTTATCGAAAAAGTTCCCTCTTGATTTGCTCCAAGATAAGGATTGGTATCACTGAAAGGAGTCTTTGTTTGGTCTCCGTCCGGAAAATCCGAACCATTCCATACGAATGAAAGACTAGACTCCGACCTTGCAAGCTGTCCTCCGACAAAGCTGTACGGTGCTATTGAGGATGCGGAAGTTCCGTTTCCAGTTATGACGACTGGGGTGTTTGCTCCATCAGACGATATGTTTTCACCAAGAAGGACAGGACCGCTTACAGTGACTGTACCGGTATACTCTCCTCCGATGTTAGCCGTGCTCGTGTAAATCCTAGCCATGACTGCTCTTTTCTAGTTCCTTTTTTATCGATGTCCGTTTCTTTTTCACATATCATCGCTCTTCACGACGGCATGCTTACCACTAACGGTCGTTATGTACAGACCTATGTCCGAATATGCCCTAAGATAGTCTTCATACATCCTACGGTAAAGCTCGCCTCCGCGTTTGGAAGAATCCTTGGCGTCTGCAATCTTCTTTATTCCGTCGAGGTTGGCGGCTATCCTTTTTTCGTCTATTTCAAGGGTCATCTTGGACTTTCTGCTAACGGAAATGCATTTTTCTATATTTAGCATCAAAGGAGAAGACCCCACCCACCCATCTTCAGTTGGTTTGATGAATGCGACCATTAATGTTAACATTGGTTCTTGATATAATGATATATCGTATTTGTACTGGCTTCGACAGTTGATGCAACAAAATAACCATCTGACCAAAACAGATGTTTATCGGTTCTCCAAAATGAATATGATTTTTGTCTGATTCAAGAATATCTATTGAGAATTCCGAATCATCACGCTTCGAAATATCAATCATGATTTCCTTAATTTTATCGGATATCTGTGCTACAAGCACCGATTTTCGATATTTTGAAGTTAATATAACATGAACTTTCAATTGAAATTTGCTACGATTTGATGAATTATACATACTTTTTGAAAATATTTATATTTTTTACAAAAATCTGAACATGGAAAGACTAAATAGAAACATCGAACGTGAAAAGACCGAACATAGACAAGCTTGAATCGGAGTGCAATAAGATTTATTACACTTACGA